>ENA-OPWW01000745-OPWW01000745.1-human-gut-metagenome-genome-assembly--contig:-NODE-745-length-14840-cov-1.885898_pt1 | contig 14840 bp, 7 predicted proteins | sample MGYA00241513_ERZ502018 | MGnify/ENA primary metagenome ERZ502018 (study PRJEB25962, sample SAMEA2042987) | human gut metagenome | biome: human gut; feature: human-associated habitat; material: faeces...
ATCATTTAACATGTATGACAAACCTTCGATACCCAGTAAGACTAGGAACACCATCATCATTTAATTCTAAAATTAAATGAAAATTTTTACCTGTAGCATCTTCAGGAATGTGTAACACACACATTCCCTGCTTGTCAGACTCAATTTCTACCACACCTTTATATGTACCAGGCTCCTCATACACATACCAATTATAATGTAAATTATTTCCATCAGGGTCATACGATGAAGAAGCATCCAACTGCAATACTTCCCCAGCCTCAACTGTTTTACTAGAAAAATTAAATGTTGAATCATTCTCAAAGACAACGACCGGATGATGGTTAGCATCCAAATATTTGTCTGTAGTAGCCCAACACATTCTCGCAGCAAAATCATTCAAAATATGCTGTCGCCATTTATTAATGGCAGCAATACCCTCGGACGTACTAGCATGCATAAAATAGGGATCATAAATTTTCTCACTCTTACCTGATTTTTCAATAAAATCCATTCCTCGTATACCTGCAGTACGTTCCATTTTAAACCGGCCTCCCCATCCACCGTACGCAAGGCTATCCGGAACATTCAATCCATTCGCATATACATATAAAAAAGAAGGAGAATCACCTTCCGAGGCCCATATCCTGTCTGGATAACAACCTCCTAACGGTTTTCTTGACTGAACATTATCTTTAATCCATTCATCACCAGGTCCCCATCCATAAATTTCCGTATTTCTTATATAAAAGATTTCCGGAAAAGATTTAGCAATCCAAGCTCCAGCATCATCTTGCCCTAACACATCATAAATTCGAATTTTAGCTACAAATTTTTGGAATTCTTCTGGACTTCTGGTAGAATGGACTTTCCAAATAGCTTGTGCTATCGTATTCATTCCACTCCATGCAGCAAGCCAGACAGGACGAGCGTCTTCTTCCTTATCTACCGCCGCAATAATTAATTCAGAACCCGGAGAGTCCTTACCTTCCCCAACTCCTGACATATTCGATTTTTCCTGTCCCCTTTTTACAATACTCTTCAAATAATCAGGTGATGGAAAATCGTTTGCATGTTTCTTTAAAAAAGGATAAGCATCTGCATAACAATCAATGACTTCTGTTATATCTGAAGTTCTATCCGGGTCATCTACCCAAGCATTTGAGCTGATGATTCCCTCTATATCCATTCTATCTGCACATACCAAAAGGTGTATCAATGATTGCTTGTCATCCGGATCAGCTCCACCTAAATCTGTAGTTACAATCAATCTTTGTTTTCCTAAATCATTTCGTGCAAACAGAAATCCACAAAAACCCAAAAACAAAGTCAAAACAATATATCTCATATCAAAACTGTTTTATTATCAATAGTCATCAAACTAATTGCTCTCATAAATAAAATATCTACTTTACCTCGTTCTTCTACATGGAGACTCATTCATGTATAAATACGACTTTTTATATCCCCCATAATCAACCACAATCTTTTCTAAAACCACTGCAGGATCTAAAGGCGAAAAATCAATTATATAACTACCATCCTGACTTACAGGCAAATCAAGGGGTACTTGTTTTTCAACAACACGTCTTGCTACCGTAGGATAAAATGTGGTATAGATATTCTCTGGAAGTTCATTCAAATCATGATTAAAATTCACCGTCACTTTATTACCATTTCTAAAACCTATAGCATACCTATGACCGTCTGTGTTATGAAAAGCAAGAGTGGATTTTACAACCACAATGACATTCACAGTCTTACACTTCTTTATCTCCTCTGGTAAAACCATCTTATAAGAAACCGTAGCACCCTCCACAGACTTTGTATAAGGCATTAATGTGATTCCTCCCAATGTTCTTCCCATATCGGGAATCACCTGCCATTTGAGGCTCTCAGGAGACTTGGTTTCAAAGAAATGCTCAGCTTCCATAGCCACATATCCGCCAGTCCCTTCAAAGATGTATCCCCCTACATTTTCCTCTGATAATCTGAATACTTCCGGTTGTTTGTCAACTGAAAAGTCATCATTCCATGAAGTATAACCTATATGCTTTTGAGTCATCATCCCCTTCCATTTTCCATTGCTCATAATGTTATTATAGTCTTCACTCAATGCTTTATCACGAGCAAAGCAAGCTTCTACCTTGTCAGCCCAATCATTAGCTTCCGGATTTCCTTCTTCATAAAGTTTATGGTTCATGGCCTGAGCATAATACATCTCATAAAGATTAGACATTGCCTGAACCGGAAATAACAGCAATTGCTTATAAGCATCCTTATATTCAGGAGCAAGTGATAAATATTGACGTAATGCTTCAGCTTCTAAACGTACATAATCATCTGCTACTTGCTTCCACTCTCCTGTTTCAAGATTATAAGTGTCACAATCCAGCATTTCCGCCGTTACACGACCATTATACTTGGTATACAAATTAAGAATCCGAGCAGCTTCCTCAGCCTGCCCTTTACCAAATATTTGTTCACAGAAGCAATAAGGATGTTGCATAAAATTATTAACAGAATAATCATTCGGATTCCATGCCATATCTAAAAATAAAGTAATAGGATACTCCATCGGTTTAAGATCCCCCACATTAAGTATCCAAAGTTTGTCCACTCCGTATTCATAAGTAAGATGAAGCTGCTCCCACATTCCTTGTATTGGAGTCATATTCATCCATTTTGAATTTCGAGGCGCTCCCACATAGTCTACATGATAATACATTCCCCATCCTCCCGGATGCTTACGCTCCTTATCGTTAGGAAGACGACGCACATTGCCCCAATTATCATCACAAAGCAACATTATTACATCTTCAGGAACCCGCATTCCCTTATCATAATAATCAAGTACCTCTTTATATAAAGCCCATACCTGAGGAGTTTCCTTTGCCGGCTTTCCAGTCACATCCTCAATAATTCGACGTTGGTTTTCAACTATAGACTCCATCAGTTTTACATTGGTATCTTCACTCATAGCCTCATCCCCATCTCCACGCATACCAATAGTAATTATATCTTCAGTATTTTTTACCCTCTCAATACCTTCTCGAAAAAACTGATCTAACACTTTTTTATTCGTCGAATAATTCCATGCACCATATTCATTACGTTTACGGGCCCATTCTTGATGGTTTCGCGCCATAGGTTCATGATGTGATGTGCCAATAATCACCCCCATTTCATTCGCAGTCTTACTATTGAGAGAATCATCCGCATAAAAAGCCCATCCCCACATGGCAGGCCATAAAAAATTTCCCTTAAGGCGAAGAATCAGTTCACAAACCTGGACATAAAAACGATGATCACCAAAATCTGTTCCATAATATTGCTTTACCCAGCTTGTCAGACAAGGAGCTTCATCATTCAAAAATATACCACGATATTTTACGGCAGGTTCTCCATCTGTATAAATACCCGGTAATATATAAGCTTCTGTTCTCTTTACTACTGGCACATCCATCCACCAATACCAAGGTGACACTCCAAGCTGTTTTGACAACTCATAAATACCGTAAATAGTACCTCTACGGTCACTACCAGCAATTACTAATGCTTTTTTAACTCCATTAAAAGGAGCGTCAACGGTTGTTATAATATATTTCTCATTTTTCCCTTGCAATTGTTTCTTTTCGAGCTTCTCCTTCTGGATAAGTTGCTTAATATACTTTGAATTCAGACTTCCTACGATAATGCAATTCTCATCCGAAATTTCAGTTGTCAACTGAGGCTTCATCCCAAACACCTGACTAAAATCCTCACATAAATTTTCAGCAGCAATATGAATACCTCTTTGATCTTCTTTATCTATAAGGATATTTATTATTTTGTTACCAGATACTAAAGAAAACGCATTACTTTCTTTTTCAAAAACCACAAACCGATTTGCTGAAAATGTATCCAAACATACTATAAGCAAAAGGCAAATTAGACTATGTATTTTCATGGTATAAATTTAAAATCATTTATTTCAAAAAACGACAACAAAGACTCGTAATCAATTCCACATCCAATATTATGAAAATTTCTCTTATCCCCATCTTTTACAAATAACAAAAACAGGAATAAGAGAAACTTTCATGTATAATTTTATTCTTGTGAAATTATCACTCTGAATTTTGTCTATTAAACACTTCTAATTTGGGTATTACAAATGCTTAATTATTTTTCCTGACTCAATTCTTCAGATGGCTCTGCTATAACTTTACCAGCAAGTCCATTAGCAAATCCAGCATACGTCGGTTTACGTTTAAAGCTGCTATCCCATAAACCAGTAGGTTCTCCTGGTCTCCAACCAGAATCAGCCGGACTATCTGTAGCACACCACTGAGTAATACCATATTGCTGCTCTACAGGAATTATCTCAAAATATTTACTGATAATAAACTGATAGAACTCTGCCATTTTCAGTTGTTGTTCATAAGTTACATTCTCAGTCTTGACAGCAGTACCGTGGGTTTTGTCTACAATACCCATATCCAATTCTGAGATTTTGATAAGCTTACCACTTGCAGCTAAAATCTTAAACATATTAACGATTGCATCTTCCTGAGCTTTTTGATTTGCTTCGTTCAAAATATAGTCTACGTGCATCTGGGTTCCAATACCATCAATCTTTGTTACACCATCTGATTCCCATTTTTTAATCCATTCAACCAAGCTCTTTGCCTTTTTGTTGCCATCCCACCAAGACTCAAGATTAAAATCATTGATAAACAACTTCAACTTAGACGGATCGCCTCCATATTCCTTGAAATATTTACGTGCTCTTGATTCAAGAATACGTACATAATCAATATCGCCTAAATAATCAGTCCAATAGAAATTAGTTGTAGGATCTCCATTTTCAGATGATTGTAATTCATAAATACCATCGCCGTCTTTATCTTCTCCAGAAACTGTTTCATTCGCCAAATCCCAAGCAGTTACATAACCACCTGTTGCTTCCATCATACCTTTAACCCAGTTATCCAAAGCCCAAGTAAGTGTATCTTTCTTTTCTTCAGGAGTCATTTCAATCACATTTGTCTTTTCTTCATAGAACAAACAAACATCATCAAAATACAAAGTTCCTTCATAATCTCCAACATTAAACAACAAACGAGTTGCATTGTCACCTGTACATGTAGTTGATACTTTCACTTCCTGCCAATCCGTAGTAACAGAAAAAGCCGGGAAATCACCACAACCTACATATCCATCAGGATTCTGGAAACCAGCAACTATAGCTCCATCTTTAGTACCCTTAACCTTCAATCTCAAAAAATAAGTTTTTCCATTTTCAAACGGAGCAGTCTGTTCATAGCACAACTGTTTTTCCCAATTCTGAGCAGCAGAAGGATTCTCAATAACACATGCACCATCTACAACTGATATCTTTAAACCTTCACCCCAACCAGAGATAGGTTCTCCATCAGAAAAATCATGTTCAATAACGGGTACTTCCTTACCGATAGAAGGAGCTACAGTATGTGTTACTTTAAGCCATTCAATTTCTATATCTCCAGCAAAGTTTCCAGATTGAAACATCACAAAACCATCAGCTGTATTCACTCCTGTAAATGTAAGTTTAACTTCCTGCCATTCAGTTGTAAATGATAAAGCAGCAGTTTGTTGTCCTCCCCAATCTCCAATACAACATGTCAAATATCCATCGCCACTAGCCTTTATCTTAGCAGTAACCGTATATTCTATATCCGGACTAGCAGCTAAACCATTCGCCACATGATATTGAATTTCGTAAAAATTCTCAATAGCTTCCGGATTATGAATTAACAAATTACCATCAGAATTAATACTAGCATCTACTTTATCACCATGCCAATAAGTATAAGATCCTAGTGTAGAATAATCTACATACACATCATTTACCTCTTCGGCATCTCCTGGATCAACTGTGATTTCTTTATCAGCAATCAACCCATTCAAATAAGTCATATTCTGCTGTGCATGCCAACCTAATGTATGACCGTAAATCGTAATACCTGCAGCTTTGGCTACATCTACAAAATTTGAAACCGTTGAAAAGTTCATCGTACCATCATCGGCTACAACTGAGGCATATTTCATTGCATTGCCTGCAGTCATCTCGTCAAAGTTTGTAGTAACCGCTTCATAAACTACACCTTGCTGAACAAAATCACTTACACTGGCCGCTAATCCCAACTTGAAGTTGGGATTTTTAGCACGGTCCAGATATGATTTCAACACGTCATAATTATTCAAATATTCATATTGAGCAACGCTTGTCGGTTTTTGAACCGAATAGGGCAATAGGGCATCGTCAACACATGATTCTACTACCATCCCTAAGGCTAATACCGGAAGCAATTTCATATATTGTTTCATGTCTTCTTTAATTTAAGGTTATTTATTATATGTAACATCAAACCATTCAGCCTTAACCTGACGATCGCGCATAACCAATGTATCCTTAGTTGCATAGACAGTAGAACCTAAATCCACTGTATAATCCAAATACAAGACGTCACGATCTTTGTTATTAAAGGAATTCTTTTCTCCCTTCTCTACATACTTACCAGAACCTGAAACAGTGCAGCCCGGAGTGTCTGTAGAAAGTGTACATTCATTATTATCATTAAAAGAAAGAATCAAGTTGCAATTTTGATCATTAAGAGTCAAAGCAAAATTAGCATCCTTCAATGAACGAGTTGTCAATTCACAAACTTCATCACTTTCAACAGAACCTGTATGACGAACTACTGTATTAGTAGCACCACCTTGAGTAATTTGATCTACCCCACGACGCAAATAAACTGCATCCCACGGATTAATATACTTCACGGCATACAAAATGTAATCTTTCGGCAATACATTCCAGTCTGACTTGTTGCAACGAACAGGATTTTCCACTAAAGGAGAGCCTGACAAAATAGAATCCGCATTATGTACATTTGACATTACCAAAGGAATTACATACGTAGTTTCTATTGCTTTAGGATCAGCAAAGAAAGCATCAGTCAACTGTACTTCTACTCCCGCACTAATCTGACCTTGAGGTATAGTGATTTGGTCAGAAGAAAGTGTATAATATTCAGCAGGCATAGGAACCACGTCTTCTCCTGTAGAGAACTTCAAGTTGTCACACAAAGAATTTACCACTTCAATATCAACCACAGGCGATGTTTGATTTTCATATACACCACCCATTGTTGCCTTAATCAGACATTTATGTTGATTATCAAGTGTATTGTCAAAAACTTCATCATTACCCAAAACGATAGTACGCACCGGATACTGATAAGCAAAATATACAGTAGTTGTTCCATAGTCAGGGAAAGACCAATCCCCATTCTCACACGAAGAGAAAGAAACCAACGCTAACAGTGAAAACAAATAAAATAGTTTTTTCATTTTTTCAGTCATTAAAAATTATTCCACATAAAATCAATCCCAACCCTTATTCTGTTCCAATGCATCAAATTTCACTACTTCGCTATAAGGAATAGGACCAAACCGCATGAAATCATTATATGTACGGCTTTCAACATTAAACACCTGATAGGTTCCTCCACTAATACGTATTCCTTTTGCCGGTTCGTTCAAATCCATGTTCCAGCGGCGCAAATCCCAAAAGCGGAAACCTTCAAAACACAATTCCAAACGACGTTCATTTCGTATTAAATCACGCATTTTAGCCTGATCATTCTTCACACTTTCCAAATAAGGATCATTTCCTGAAGCATCTTTAATTCCAGCACGCTGACGAATGGCTTTAATAACATCATAAGCAGAATAACCATGTAAACCAGTACCTGTAGGTCCCCATGCCTCATTGGCTGCTTCCGCATAATTCAAATAAATTTCAGTGTAACGGATACGCGGACTATAATGTGGCTGTCCTGTTGTGGTTGTAGAGCTCAAATATACATCTTCACGCAAATGTTTACGCAGATAATAACCTGTACGGGTAGAATAGCCGTTTTCTTTATTCAAACCATCATTGTTAGAAGTATTATCTACACTTGTATCAATGGTCTTGCCATCAGTACCCATAACAGTACCATTCACCACAATATAGAGAGCCAGACGTGGATCACGGTTGGCATAAGGATTTTGGTCATCATAACCAGCTTCAGGAGAGTCAATTGGATAACCATTAGCCATCGGGAAAGCATCAACTAAATTCTGAGTCGGATTAATCTGACCGCTACCGTAAAGGCTGGGTGGGAACTGCGCCTGCTCTAATGAATAAGCTGTAGCATCCTTACCATTTCTCCAAAGCATCTCCGGAGGATTAGAACCTCCAGTCAAGCTATTAATTTCATCCGCATTCTTATACCACGTATTTCCCTGAGCTGCCAGACCTGCTACTCCACCAATCAAGTCCAGGATTTCACCATTATAGTCAGCAGCTTCTGCCCATGTTCCTTTGCTACCTTCTGCAAATGCCGGGCTGGCAGCTAAAAGTGCAGCTTTTGCACGAAAAGCCAACGCGATACGTCCACTCATACGAGAACGGAAATTGTTACCAAACACAATGTTGTACTGGCTGAAGTTAGCTCCTTCAGAACGATATACTTCCGGAACTTCTGCATCGGAAGAGATATTCTCATAATCAAGCGGTAACAACTCTTCAGCCCGTTGGACATCATCATAAATAGCCTGAATACATTCATCAAAAGTGTTTCGCGGATAGTTGAAATTAGAAGTTTCATCTTCTAATTCCTCCACAATAGGTACTCCCATCAAACGACCATCCTCTGTGTATCCAGCATGAGCCTGCAACATATAAAAATTAAACATTGCACGCAAACCATAAGCTTCACCTTTCAAACGGTCACAAAACATTTTATTCACAACCGGATCTTTTACCCATGAAACCTGATCTACCTGAGTCAAGAAAAGATTAATGTAATGAATAGCAGCCTTACAAGATCCCCACTGATCCATCGGATTGTTATTTGATGTCCATGAACCAGTAGCCATCTTCAGATAACTGTTACTTGTCTGGTTAGTTACAGCGTCATCTGTAGCCACATCATTAAATGACTGTGAATTATAGGGATTACGAGTATAAGCATTAGCCAAAATACCTTCTGCATACAAAGGATCTTCAAGGCCATCCGAAACTTGCTTATTATTTTCAATTGCTGGTGTAAATAAGTCATCGCATCCCACCAGTAAAAAAGCCGCGACAAAAACTGTCAATATTTTTTTCATAAGAATCTACTTTTATTTTATCAATTTAGAAACCTATCTTGAAACCAATGTTGTAGAAACGAGTCTGAGGAGCTGCTCCTGTATTCAGTTCCAGCTTTTCACGTTCTTTCGATATTGTCAACAAGTTGCTTGCATAAGCATATACTGAGAAACTACGTACAAATGAATTTCCCAACCATTGCTTAGGCAAATCATAAGTCAACTGAAGACGAGACAGATTAAACCGGTTAGTCTTATACATCCAGAAATCAGAATTACGATAGTTGTGATTATCCGTTTGTGTAGTCAAACGTGGATAAGTTGCGGTTTCTGCAGTTTCAGGAGTCCAGCGTCCACGTACCACTTCTGAATACTTCTTATCTCCATATACCCAATAATAATCACCACTCATGAAAGCAGAAGCACCCCAATAACCGGTACCTAAAGCAAACAAAGTAAAGTTCTTCCATTTCAATGTAAGGTTCAAACCTACTGTCAACGGAGTTCCTTGCGAGCCATAGCGTTCGCCCAAATAAACTTCATCCTTTTCATCGATAATCTTATCACCATTCTGATTTACATATTTCAAATCACCAGGTTTCAACTCACCGAAAGAAGAAGTGATTCCTGAATTCTGAATTTCCTTTTCACTGTTGTAGAAACCTTCAGCCTGTAATCCCCACATACCATCAGTAGGTTTGCCCTTGAGATAACGATATGCATCTTCATACAGTTCATCTACCTTTGTATTCTCATTGGTATAGTAAGTAGCATTTACTCCCAAGTTAAAATCAACTTCACCCATCTTCTTATTGAAATTCAATGCTAAATCAAAACCTGTACGGGTACTATTGTTATAGTTCACATAAGGAAGCAAAGTACTTTCGGGCCAATAAGAGTCAAAATAATTCGGATAACTATTAGAAGGTTCAACCAACATTCCTTCAAGGCTATTCTTAAAGAATGATGCATCAAAAGTCAGCATCTTATTCCATAAAGAACCGCGTAATCCTACGCTAATCTCCTTACGCTTGATGAAAGACAGATCTGAATTATTACCGCGTCTAGCTTCTGTTGCATGGCTCTGGTTACCATCAGCCCAACCCCACCAAGCACCATTAGCCTGGTCGTAGCTACTTTGGTACATATAGTAATCATCAATTCCCAAATCTGTATTTAATACCGAACCTGAAACACTCAGCATTAAATCATCCAGAACCGATGAATCTTCCAGGAAGCTTTCATTGCTTAAACGCCATCCCAAAGTAAGTGAAGGTGAGAAAGCATTACGATTATTTTCCGGAAGACGAGCAGAATGGATTAAAGCTCCTCCAAAACTCATATAATATTTACTCAAATAATCATAATCAACTTGCAAACCTAAATTGACATTGCTGGTTTTATGATATACAGCACTTTCACCTTGCTGATATCCGGCTGCAATCAACATAGCAGAAATATTGTGACTATCTGCAAATTTGTTGTTATAGTTCAACTGAGCCGAGAATGCCATAGTCTGACGATTCCAGCTATCGGCAATATGCTGAATACCATCGTGTACGTCATCACCATACTTTGTCAGACCCACAATCTGATCCTGGCCGTTCACATTAGCCCATTGAGGTTCATAAGTAGCATAAGTGTCGCCATAATAGCGATTGTAGGTTGTTGCATAATCTATCGCAAAACGAGTCTGAAAGGAAAGGCCTTTCAAAAGCATAGAAAGATCCACATCTACTCCCATGTCAAACTGATATTGACGACTTGTATAGGTATTGACACCAGCCGCATAAAGATTGGCAATTTCATTAGTCTGATCAACTTGTGTACCGCCTAACAGATATTTTCCATCAATTAAGTAACGACTATTATTTACCAGATTCCAGGCATCCGTATTATTCTGCATAATATAATCAACAGGAATCAGCGGAGAAATACGGTTTGGTCTCAGCGAAGCTGCAGCTCCCCAGAAATTACCACGGGCACTGCGTCCATCATAGAAAGTAGCATTGGCATTCACATAAGTCTTAACATATTGTCCCAGATTCACATCAATGTTACCACGTACACTAAAGCGAGTTGTACGGTCATCTTTCGCATTACCTACCTTTATCAATGAACCTGTATTATAAAGGTTGATATTGGTATAAAACCGTGCCTTTTCAGAACCACCTGAAATTTCAGCCGTTACATCCGACTGATTGTAAGCCTTTTTCAGATAATCATCAGAATAAAGATTTACATCCGGATAACGATAAGGGTTTATTCCAGAACCATGGTTATAAATATCCACATCACTATATAACGGATCCATGCCATCATTTACACGAGCTTCATTATACAATGTCATGTATTCAGCTGATCCTAAATATTTCGGATAACTTTTCGGAACGAAAAAACCGGTATTACCTCTTACATCAATACGAGTATCTCCTTCCTTTCCACGTTTAGTTGTGATATAAATAACACCTTTGGCAGCACGGCTACCATACAGAACCACAGCAGAAGCACCTTTCAGGAAAGTAATGTCTTTAATTTCAGAAGGCATTACGTTATTTGCATCACGAGGCACTCCATCTACCAATACCAGGTAAGAATCCATTCCCCACAAACTACTTCCGTTCCAGCCACTAACCATGTTCTCCATGCCATCTAAGCTGTATGTGAAGTAATCCTTTTTCATTAATTCTTCTACATTTACAGAAGAAACTCCTCCTAAAAGGTCTTTTTTGTTCACCTTTCTATAAGCAACCTGTACTAACTCCTCTTCAGCAACAGATAAAGAATCTGAACTGGCATCCAACAATTCTGACGGCAAATTTTGAGCGCCGACATACAATGAAGAAGTTGCAAGTGCCGCACATAAAACAGACTTTATTCGTATGTTTTTCATTTTAATTCCTTTTTAATTAGCATTCAAAATTCTCAAGAGCATTACCAACCGGGATTTTGATATAATTCCGGATAAATATTCACATCAGAAACCTTCAAAGGCAACCAATAATGTTTCTCAGAGAAATTACGAGTTACAATCACCTCTTCTCTGAAATTAGAAACACGACTTTGAGTCGGATCTTCCTTATCCAGTTCCACGCGATCAAATTCCTGAGAAGTTTTAATAGTATAAGGATACTCAGTTAATAGTAACCAACGACGCAAATCATTGAAGCGATGTCCTTCATAAGCTAATTCTACGGCACGTTCACGTCGTAACTCGCTCATAAATCCGTCTAATGAGCCGGCGTATTTACTAGCAACATCATCTACACCCGCACGTTCACGAATCTTATTTACAGCATCGACAGCGGTCAAAGAGCAACCGTCAGCTTTTGCAGATGGGCCTCCATAACCATTGGCCACAGCTTCAGCATACATTAAATAAATATCAGACAAACGCATCCAACTTACTTGAATAGTCAAAGCATCACCATAATCGCGAAAGCCTTCATCAAAACCATTCACTACAAGTGGAGTAAACTTATGCAGCAAGTATCCGGTACGACTTTCATTTTTTACATCACGATAATTACCTCCAGTATAAAGATTGGCATACTGAATTTGTTTATCCTTTTGCTCTGAAGTAAATTTAGCTGTATTCTGAATTACCTGCAGTCCATCATAAGTAATGTCGGCATAGAAACGGGGGTCACGATCACGCCAAGGATGTTCTTTATCAAAATGAGCATCCGGGTCATTCAACGGAAGACCGTTTTTCATACCATAATAATTTACATAATTAGCCGTCGGTGAGAAAACAACACCATTTGTCTCATTTGCCAAAGTAGAAGGAACATATTGAGGACCCAAACACCAGCCTGATCCCATCCACCAGTCGTACATCGGAGTCTGGAAAATAGCTTCAGTAGAACCCGGGTTCTTGCTATTCTGTTTAAATGTATAGAATATATCGGTATAATGTTCAAAGTCGACCAAGGCGTATTGGGTTTGTCCTTTTTCTACCAGATTCAACAATTCTGCAAAAGCATCAGCAGCCTTCTTGCAGTAATCCGCATTATAACTTCTGCTATTCTGAGACTCATAGTTCATCAATGGACTACCAGCCCACAAATAGTTCTTTCCTAAATAGCCCAGAGCCATAATCCTATTGATACGCTGCTGGTTATTTCCATATGTAGCCTTACCTGTAGTAGTATCATCCCAATCAATAGGTAACAGATCGGCTGCACGACGGAAATCTTCGGCTGCACGGTCAGCACATTCCTGATAGCTCAAACGTGGGTTACGCAATGGTTCAGAAGAAGATGGTACAGAATCAATATAAGGTAAACCACCGAAATACTGCATCAATTCAAAATGGAACCATCCGCGGAAGAAATAAAGCTGGCCTAATATCAAGTCACGCTGCTCTTCTGTGGCTTCCACCAGTTTATCAATATTCTCAAGGCCTAAATTACATTTACGAATACCATACCATGCCAATGGCCATAAAGATTTTTGCATACGGTCAGTAGAGTTAGCCACCGTATTGCTACGGTCCATCCAGCCACATTGCCAGCCATCATAGCTTGACTGCCAGCCCCAGAAATCTCCCATATCAACCTTGTATCCCATATGATAGTCGATACTAAAAGAGATAAGTTCATCTTCTCCCCAGTTGAATGAGTTGTTCCAGTAGCCATGTGCAAAATCAGGAATACAGTAATACAGTTCTTCCGTAAAACCCTGGAAATTCCGGAAATTTTTAAAAGCATCCTCAGGGTTCACACTACTTTCAGGTGCTTTGTCAAGATAATCTTCACAAGAAGTCATTCCTACACAGCACAATGAAAGAAGTCCCCCATAGAATAATGTACGTATATTGTTTCTTTTCATTTGACTTTTCATTTTATAATGTGAATTTTAAACCGAAATTAATACGTTTCACCGTAGGATAAGCACCCTGAGAAGCCCAACCTGTTCCTGCAAAGTTTGATTCACGGTCATCAGGCATACGAGTCCATACCCAAAGGTTATTACCATTAACATAAAGTTTCAAATTAGAAAGTCCTAAACTCTTGATCCAACCGCTAGTAAAGGTGTAAGACAATTCTATATTCTTCAAACGAATGTATGAACCATCATAGAAATAACGAGCTGCATCATAATAACTGTTAGTCGTAGAACCAAAACGTGGCATCGGTACATCTGGATTTGGATTATACTTGCTCCAACGAGAACCTTCATCATAGGCAATCAACTGTTTCTGACCAAATGTAGAGAATACTACCTGACGAGTTACGTTATTTACACCATAGAACTGAACGAAGAAGCTCCATCCCTTATAATCAAAACCTAATGAAGCACTGTATGTATTCTGAGGACTGCTAGAATATCCATAAGGAATCTGGTCGTAAGAGTTAATAACTCCATCACCATTATAGTCTAGGATATAGTAAGTTCCAGGCAATTTCTGTTCATCATTTGACTCAAATGCTGTACTTCCGTAAATATCATCCATAGTCTGTGTATAACCATGGTCTACATAAGTATGAGTCTGACCAATTGACTTTCCGGCATCCTTCTGGTAGTCGGGTAACAATTCTGGATCATCAGCTTCAATAATTTCATTCACGGCATGAGTCATATTCATATTAGCCCATAAATGCAAACTATTTCTCAGAGTCTTGTTAATACGAAGTTCCAGTTCATAACCACGGTTTTTAACTTTACCCATGTTCACCCAAGGTGCATTCACA
>ENA-OPWW01000751-OPWW01000751.1-human-gut-metagenome-genome-assembly--contig:-NODE-751-length-14733-cov-125.188377_pt1 | contig 14733 bp, 9 predicted proteins | sample MGYA00241513_ERZ502018 | MGnify/ENA primary metagenome ERZ502018 (study PRJEB25962, sample SAMEA2042987) | human gut metagenome | biome: human gut; feature: human-associated habitat; material: faeces...
GGATTGGAAGATTGAAGAAACATAAAAAATAGAAGATTTTGAAGGAAAGCCTCGGTTACTTTGATGTAGTCGGGGCTTTTTGAAATTTACATCATTTTTACATAATAAATTGGGGAAGAAATATTATGTGAGAAATGATGTAAAAAGTTAGGCGGTTTGAGCAATTTTCGGTAATTTTGCACCGAGATTATTTTAATTAACTGAACCCACTTAAAACAGACCTTACTTTTTAAAGTGGGCTCAGTAAATGACAAAGGTGACTCTTTAAACTTAAAGGTTATATTAATATGGTTGTTAAGAGATTTATTATAAGTATATCGGTATTATTCTTTTATGCACTTTTGTTGCAAGCTAAGAATGAGGTTATAGATCATGGGCAATTTTTGTGCTCATATTATTATTGTTATTCGAAAGATACGATAAAGAATGATGAGAAAGAAGAAGATTTACTCTTTCTTTCTATCGGAAAGAATGTTTCAAAATGCTATAGTTATTATACTTACCAGTCTGATTCCTTGCAATCTACAGAAGATGGCAAGGCCAAGTTTCGTGCTTTATTCAAAGAAGCCTTTAAGCGTGAAGGATATCTGACTAATTCTTTTCCACATCGCAGAATGACGGCGTGCGTCTATAAGAATTATCCGCAGAATATGATGACGGTAACGGACAATCTGATGTCTCAGTATTATGAATATAGTGATAGCCTGGGTGTACAGAATTGGGTTGTAGAAGGTGATAGCATTAAAAACATATTAGGCTATAACTGCCAGAAGGCAACCTGCAGATTCCGTGGTCGCTCTTGGACGGCATGGTTTGCCTTGGATGTTCCTATGAGTGATGGCCCTTGGAAATTTTGTGGTCTTCCTGGTTTGATTATGGAAGTGTATGACAAGGGGAGACAGCAATATTTTTGCATCAAGGGATTGCAGAAGGATGCTGGCACGCCTATCGTTTATGATGTTTTCAATAGAAAACGGATAAAGACAGACCGGAAAGCTTTTCTGAAGTCTGAATATAATTATTTTCATAATCAAAATAGCATAAACGAGGCTACGTCAGGTATATCCTTAGGTCTGTCAGACGAAAAACGTAACTATGACTTGATAGAAAGAGAATAGAATCAAAGAGTATCTTTATTTTAAATAAGGAAAAGTTATGGAGAGAAAGTGTTTCGTATTTCTGTTTTTGACTTTTTATCTTATTGGCTTTGCCCAAAATAAGAAGATAGATACGGCTAATATGCTGTGTAGCTATGTATATGAATATCTTACGGATACGCTGTCTGGAGAACAACAGCGCAAGGAAGACTTGCTCTATCTGCAAATCGGAGCGGAGTGTTCTAAATGCTATAGCTATTATACTTATCAGTGTGATTCTCTGATGGCTTTTCCTAATGGCGATAAACTATGGGATAGCTTCTTGACGGAAGCGATAGGGAAAGGATTGAAAGGGCGACAATTGCGCAATGCCATACCCCATCGCAGAATGACTGCTACCATTTATAAGAATTATCCGCAAGGAAAGATAACTGTTACCGACTTCTTGCTGGGACAATATTACCTTTATGAAGATGCTTTAAACTCACAGGAGTGGAATATGGAAAATGACAGCACGAAGATGGTGCTCGGTCATGAATGCCAAAAGGCTACCTGCTGCTTCCGGGGAAGACAATGGACAGCCTGGTTTGCCTTGGATGTTCCTGTAAGTGACGGTCCCTGGAAGTTCTGCGGACTCCCTGGCTTGATTATGGAAGTGTATGATAGGGGAAAGCAATACTATTTCTGTATCAATGGAATGCAGCAGGTTAGTGCAAAACCTATTACTTTTGGGGTACTGGATAAGGAATTCAAGCGCTTTCAGAAAACGACAAGAAAGGATTTCCAGCAATCAAAATATAAGTATCTGAAAAATCGGAACAGTATCAACGAGGCTTCAACGGGAATATCTCTGGGTGGTTCGGATGAGGCTCTGAAATATGATCTGATAGAAAAAGAATAAGTATCAACGTAAAGAGAGAACGGATTGGTTTCTCAAGAAGATAATTTATGAAGCAACTGTTTTTATATCTGTGGTTTATCTGTATGAGCACTTTGACCTATGCCCAGCAAGTCACCTTGTCGGGTAAGGTGGAAGATGCCTATACGGGCAACGGGTTGCAGGGAGTGATGGTTACCATCCGACCTGCTGCCGGCAATAGTATCCTGAAGTTTACCAAGACACAGGCAGATGGAAGTTTCCTGCTGTCGCTCAATGCTATTCCGGACGGTCGTAACGTGCTGCATTTCTCGATGATGGGATATGCTGTGAAAACCATTCCTTTGTCGAAGGATACTACTGTATATCATGTGCTCCTGACGGAGCAGGCTACAAAGCTGAAGGATGTTGTGGTGAAGGCTCCAAGCATCCGGCAGCGAGGCGATACCATCTCCTACAATGTGGCAAGCTTTGCCGATGCCAACGACAAGAGTCTGGCTGATGTCTTGAAGAAGATGCCGGGAATGGAGGTGTCGGACAAGGGAGAAATCAAATATAACGGCAAGGCTATCAACAAGTTTTATATCGAAGGACATGATATGCTCGGCGGTCGCTATTCCATCGCCACCAACAATATCCATCAGAAGGATGTCGGTTCGGTAGAGGTGATGACCAATCATCAACCTATCAAGGCTTTGGAAGATATGTCGTTCTCGCAAGACCCTGCCATCAACATCAAACTGAAGGAATCTGCCAAGAGCCGTCTGGTAGGAACGTTGAAGGCAGGTGGCGGTATGGAGCAGAAGAAAGGAGAGAAGTTTGGTAAGCTGAATGTCTGGGAAGGCGAGATGTCGTTGATGCGCTTTGCCAAGAAAGCCCAGTCGCTCAATACCTTCAAGAGTAATAATATAGGTACGGATGTAACCGGTGAAGGCAATCTCCTCTTTTCGGATGATGGTACTGGAGTGATGAGAAATTCTTATAATCTGAAAGATTACGTGAATGTTACGCCCGACCAGCTGACGGATATTTCAGACACCCGTGTGCGTAAGAATCAGACCCATGTTTTCACAACCAATAATCTCTGGGTGTTAGGCAAAAATATGGATTTGTCTTCTCAGATAGTCTATACCCACGACCGTCTTCTTTCTTCCTCATTCAGTAATACCCAGTATTTCCTGAATGATTCAACCATTTATGATGTTGAGGATGAACAGGCTAAGCAGAAGCAGAACAGATTGGTTGCCGACTTTACGCTGACTTCGAATGGCGAAAAGGCGTACGTAGCCAATCAGCTTTCCGCCGACCTGTCCTGGAATGATGTCATGATGGATATTGCCGGCTCTTATCCTAATCATCAGCAGGTCAAGATGCCGAAATATAAAGTATCAGACAAGCTGGAACTGTTGCATCGGAGTGGTAAGCGAACCTATACCTTCAACACGTATAATGCTTATATGGTGAATCCGCACTCTCTGTCTGTTGATAATTCGCAGCAAACGGCTTATCAAAGTGTTCGTTCGGCAGCATTCTTCAGTCATACCAATACTTCGCTCGGCTTTTTCCTCAAGCCTTTTACCGTGATGATGAAGGTTGGCTTGCAGGTATTGAGCAGAACGCTGAAGAGTCATCTGGAGGGAGTGCCCGATTCCCTGGGTAATATGCGCAATCAGTTGAACATGACCTTCTTCCGTGCCTATGCATCGCCGGAGGCTGAGTATAATCAGGGTGGCTGGCATATCCGTTTCCAGATGCCTATCACCTTTACACCTTATTATTATAATGATAAGTTGATGGGAGCGAAAGAGAATACCAGCAAGACACAGGTTGCTCCTCAACTCAGCGTGAGCTATTTCCTTACAGCCCGTTTGCAGGCTACGCTTTCCGGTGGAATCGCTCAGCGGGAAGTGGATGAACAGAATTTCTATCAGGGACTGCTGATGCGTGATTACCGTAATCTTTATACGGGTTTCGTGGATTATACCGCCGACAGGAGCAAGCATGTTTCCTTCAACATCAACTATAAGCGTCCTCTTGCTACCATCTTTGCCAATGCCTACATCCGCAAGAGCTGGTCCGACAGTCATCTTACGGTGGCTCGTGATTTTGTGGGTGATTATATCATCAACTCCTATTTCTCCAACAGCAGCAGTTCTGAAAACCTGATGGCTGGTGGAAAGGTAAGTAAGGGATTGGGATTCATGCATGGACTCGTTAGCGTAGGTTTTGATTATCTGAGGTTTGATGGCTTCCTGCGTCAGAACGATTCTCCTTCAGCCTATTCATCTGATAACTATATGTTGTCGGCAAAATGGAGTGGCCGTCCTGTGGATTGGTTCAATTTCACCTATGAGCTGAACTGGGATAAGGATAAGATGGTATTGAAGAATTTGGGTTTCGATTCTTCCTCTACCAATCTTGCCCAGAATCTCACTTTCAACTTCCAGCCATTGAAGTCATGGTTCATCAAGTTGCATGGAGAGCATTATCGCAATCAGATAGCAGATCATCAGCACAAGAATCTTACTCTTGCCGATGCATCCACCAGTTATGGCTTCAGGAATGGCATGGAGTTGAGCCTGACTGCGCTTAATCTTTTCAATCAGCGCACCTACGGTTATACCGTTTATTCTGGGTTGACCCGTACGAGCAAGGAGTATCAGTTGCGAGGTAGGACAATACTGATGTCTATGTTCTTTCATTTTTGATGATGGAGGCAACAGTTCTGCCGTTTCTGAAAAGAATTTCCGGTAGATTTGGTTAAATATCAAAAATTATAAATGTAATTGTAATAAGAGTATTTATAATTTTTGTACCTTTGCACCCAAACGAAGAAAAAAGAATCAATGAGCAAAGGAAAATTAGCTAAGTTTGCGGATATGGAGCGTTTCGAGAACGTGTTCCAGTATCCATATAGTGTAGTAGATGACGTGCCTTTCGATATGAAGGGCAAGTGGCGTGAGATGTATTTCCACAATGATAACCCTATCGTGCTGGAGTTGGGATGCGGCAAGGGTGAATATACCGTGGAACTTGCCAAGCTCTATCCTGAGATGAACTTCATCGGTGTGGATATCAAGGGGGCACGTATGTGGACCGGTGCCAAGAAGGCGATAGAGGAAGGACAGAAGAACGTGGCTTTCCTCCGTACCAACATCGAAATTATCGACCGCTTCTTTGCTGCGGATGAGGTGCAGGAAATCTGGCTCACCTTCTCTGACCCGCAGATGAAGAACCCTCGCAAGCGTCTTACATCTACTTACTTCATGAACCGTTATCGCCACTTCCTCGTGGATGGCGGTATCATCCATCTGAAGACGGACTCCAACTTCCTCTTCACCTATACTACTTATATGGTGGATGGCAACCATCTGCCGGTGCTCTCCCGTACCGAGGACCTCTATCATCAGGAGGGTATCGATGAGGAAACCCGTAAGATTCTCTCTATCCAAACCTATTATGAGAGTATGTGGATAGAACGTGGCTTGAACATCAAGTATCAGAAGTTCGCCTTGCCACGTGAGGGTGAGCTGGTGGAACCTGATATTGAGATTCCGCTGGATGATTATCGCAGTTATCGCCGTGACAAGCGAAGCTCAAAGGATACAGCGAAGTAGATTTCTACAATGATTTGAATAAGCTTCCGCAATGCTTTGAATGTCTTTCCTCAAGCGTTATTGGCGTTTGAAGAATGCGTCATAAGTATCTGAAAGAAGTAACTGAAGTTGTTCGGAGATACAATAGAAGTTGTTGGAACAGTAAGTATCTCGAAGCGCACAACAGTTGATATGCGGTCGCACATCAGCTGTTGTGCGCTTGTCTTTCAGCTGTTGTGCATGTGTAGAACAGCTGTTGTGCGGCTTTTTAATGGCAATTCTATTGATTGTCTTTGTTAATCAGGTTGACGACTACTTTTACCATTACATCTTTTTCCTCAGTTCTGCTTTCTGCAATCATCAGAGTCAGGGCAACGAGTGTGTTGTCGGCAATTCTCTTATGTCCATTTTCAGCATACAGAATGCCATTCTTCTCCATAAACCAAAGAAAAAGCATGGCTGCAATTCTTTTGTTGCCATCGCTGAATGAATGGTTTTTTACGACAAGGTAGAGCAGCATGGCTGCTTTTTCTTCTACCGAAGCGTAGAGTTCTTCACCACCGAAGGTTTGGTAAATCTGACCTATGCTGCTCTTGAATGAATCATCCTTCTCATTGGCAAACCATTTACTGCCTCCAAACTTTTCTTTCAAAGCATTGATGGCTTCCATTGCATTTTCGTAGGTGGCATGGAACGGCTCGGCTTGAGTCGTCTTGTCTATGAGTAATGTCTGATAATCATATTTGTCGAGAGTATCCAGGGCATAAACATAGTCGCTGATGACATTGAACAACCCGTTGTATTCGCCTTCTGAAACCTGATCTTGTAATGTAATTGCACGTGACATCAAACGAACCACTTCTTTCAGTTCGTTGTAATTGTCTAGGCGTTTCTGGTTGATGGCGTAACCCTTGATAATGTATTGCTTCAAGATGGAATTAGCCCATTGACGGAATCTGGTACCATTGATTGACTTTACACGATAGCCTACGGAGATAATGACGTCCAGGTTATACATTGTTGTTTCGTAGGTTTGGTCTCCTTCAATACCCATATGTGCAAATTTTGCACATGTGATATTTGGGTCGAGTTCACCTTCTTTAAAACAGTTATTGACATGTCGTGAAATCACAGTTCTGTCACGGCCAAACAACTCTGCCATTTGGCTTTGTGTAAGCCAAACGGTATCATTCTCTAATTTTACATTCAGCTCTATGTTTCCCTCAGGGGAACGATAGATTTCGATGGATGAATTCCTCTGCTCCATACCTTTCATTATTAAAAGTTCTTATTCTAGTACCCAACTTTTGGATAATTTGGCAAAGATACGATTATTATATGATTCCTACAAGGTTTTCGAGTATTTTTTCTTCTTTTTGATGAAATTTGCGAAAGATTGAAATGGAAGGAATGTTTTGTTTTTGATTACTTTCAGATTAAATATCGGGACTAGTCTTAGGTTAGGGATATGTATAGTATGTTATGTTCTTCCTATACCTTTTGTTAAATCCGGGAATAATCTTGTTGAATTCAGGAAAAAAAGGTGGAAATGCTTGGTGTTTCCACCTTAATTTTATTATATTTGCAGCAAGTTTTTGAAGAAATGCAGTATTCTCAGGGACTGCATGGAACTGACGAAACGACTAAAAGAACAGAAAAGTAATAACTAACGAAATAAACGAAAAAATGATGAACTACAAGAAATTGGCTCTTACCGTTGCAGCTGGAGCGATGGCAACTACAATGATGGCGCAATCGGCACCTCAGCTGAATGCCAACAACATCGATGAAGTAATCAAGGCGATGACCTTGGAAGAAAAAGCCCAACTCTTAGTGGGCGGTGGCAACGATGGATTCGTGGGCAGTGGCGCTATGCTCGGACATCAGAAGAAGTTCGTGCCGGGTGCTGCGGGTATTACTGTAGCCATCCCTCGTCTCGGCATTCCTGCTACCGTACAGTGTGATGGTCCTGCCGGAGTTCATATTGATGCTCATCGCGAAGGTGACAGCCGTAGCTACTTTGCCACCGGTTTCCCTATCGGAACTTGTCTGGCTTCTACCTGGAACACCGACCTGGTGCGCAAGGTGGGTGAGGCTATCGGTAACGAAACCCTGGAGTATGGCTGTGATGTTGTGCTCGGACCGGGTATGAACCTTCATCGCAATCCGCTCTGTGGCCGTAACTTTGAGTATTATTCAGAAGACCCAATCGTAACAGGTCTTATCGGAACCGCCTTTGTACAGGGTGTGCAGAGCCAGGGCGTGGGTGTAAGTGCCAAGCACTTTGCTGTAAACTCTCAGGAAACTGACCGTACCAAGGTGGATGAACGATTGAGCCAGCGTGCTCTCCGTGAGCTGTATCTGAAAGGTTTCGAGATGATGGTTCGCAAGAGCAATCCTTGGACTATCATGTCTGCCTATAATAAGATTAACGGTGTTTATGCCCAGGGCAACAAGGGTCTCTTGACCGATATTCTCCGCAACGACTGGGGATATAAGGGAATCGTGGAGACCGACTGGATTGGTAAGCGTGCCGACCTTCCTCTGGAACAGGAAGTTGAGGCTGGCAACGACCTGATGATGCCGGGTTATCCTGCTCAGGTGCAGGATATTGTTGATGCAGTAAAGAATGGCAAGCTGGATATCAAGGATGTGGACCGCAATGTTCGCCGTATGCTCGAATATATCGTGAAGACTCCTCGATTCAAGGGATATAAATATAGTGGTGAGCCAGACTTGAAGGCTCATGCAGCTATCACCCGTCAGAGTTCTACCGAGGGTATGGTGCTCCTGAAGAATGATGCCGCTCTTCCTATCCAGGGCTTGAAGACCGTGGCGCTCTTCGGTGTCAACTCTTACGACTTCATGTCGGGTGGTCTTGGTAGTGGAGCCGTTAATGTAGGCTATTCTGTAGATATGGTTACCGGTTTGAAGAATATCGGTGTAGCAACTACTCCTCAGCTTACGGAAATCTATCAGAATTATGTGAAGTATGCCAAGGCTAAGTTGGAGGCAGACAAGAATCCGATGATGTGGTTCCTGGATCAGGGTCAGCCAAAGCTCGATGAAATCGAGATTACTGAGCGCTGTGTGGCAAGCGAGGAGCCAAAGGCTGATGCTGCCATTATCACTATCGGCCGTCAGGCAGGTGAGGGTATGGACCGCCAGATCAATGGTGAGTTCAACCTCAGTCAGATAGAGCAGGATATGATTTTCCGTGTATCTGATGCTTTCCATGCCAAGGGCAAGAAGGTGATTGTCATCATCAACTCTGGTTCTGTGATGGAGACAGCCAGTTGGAGAGACCGTGTGGATGCTATTCTCGTTGCATGGCAGCCAGGTATCGAGGGCGGCAACTCTGTAGCTGATATCCTGACCGGTAAGGTGAATCCATCGGGTAAGTTGACCATGACCTGGCCTATCGCTGCTACCGATCATCCATCTACTGCCAACTTTGCCAAGGATTACGATATGTACACCTACAAGAATCTGCTGGATTGGAGCAAGGGTAACATCAAGGGTTACGATTATAGCAACCACGAGGAGGATATCTACGTAGGTTACCGCTACTTTGATACCTTCAAGAAGAATGTGGCTTATCCTTTCGGTTATGGTTTGAGCTACACTACCTTCGAGTTTGGCAAGCCATCTGTCAAGGCTAAAGGCAACAATATCGAGGTTAGCGTAACCATCAAGAATACCGGTAAGGTTGCCGGCAAGGAAGTTGCTGAGGTTTATGTCACTGCTCCAAAGGGCGCTTATGAAAAGCCAGCCAAGGAACTCAAAACTTTCGGCAAGACCAAGTTGCTGAAGCCAGGTGAGAGCCAGACTTTGAAGATGACACTTGAAAGGCGCGATCTTGCCAGCTTCGATGAGGCTAACAGCCAGTGGAAGGTAGATGCAGGTAACTATCTCTTCAAGGTAGGTAGTGATGTAGAGAACATCAAGGGTACTGCTACATTGAAGGTGGCAGAATATACCGAGAAGACTAGCAATGCCTGCGCTCCTAAGGTTCAGTTGAACTATCTGAAGCAGAAGTAGCCTATGTAAATAATATTCTAGAAAGAGATAATCTAGAAGAAACTCCCGGAAAATGGGGGAAGAAGAGATTGAAAATTTTCCCTTAAGGGAAATAAAATCTTTCCTTAAGAGATATTTTTCACCACATTTGGTCTGTAAAGTTATTTTCTTTATAAATTTCGCGGCACCTATTTTCCTATCCTCAAAAGCAAAGAACTCCCGTCTCTTTTCTGAGATGGGAGTTCTTGTTTAGAAGGAATACTGGGCGGAAATCATCAGTTCGCGAGGGCGAAGATGATAGCTGTCGGTCAATGTACTGATGCCGCTATAGATGGTTTCCATATAGTTCTTCTTGTTGAAAAGGTTTCGAAGCTCTGCTGAAAGGCGGAGCTTTTTCATTCTCCAAACTGCCGAGGCATCGCCAAGAAGGGTGTTTAGGTGGTTGCTCTCTTGCAGCTCATTGTGATAATGTACGAGCGAGAAGGAGAGGTCCACATGGCTGATGGTAGCGGTGGCAGATACACTTTGGTGCCAATTAAATAACGATGACTTCGCCATTTTTTGACGTTTCGAGTTGTAAAAAGAGAATTCTCCCTCATAGCTAAAGGCACACCAGGACGGCGAGAAGTCGATGCTAGGCTTCACAGTATAGTTGTCTGCGGTATAGCTGATGGCTTTGCCGCTGCTGTATTGCTCACCCTTGCTGTAGTTGTAACTGCCCTCCAGGCGGGTCTTCAGATGAAGGTCGTAGAAGCCCTTCGATATGTAGAGTGATGCCCCTAGGTTGTTGCTCTTGCTGTCCTGCTTATATAATGAGGTATAGTATTTGCCATCCTCGATGCGTAGGTCGGATGCCGTGTTCATCCAGTTTTTGCTGGCATTGACCGATGCGCTGAAGAAGATTTCCTTGATAGGGCGCTTGTAGTCGTAACTCAACTTGCCATAAAGAGAACGAGTTATCGGAATGATGTCGCTCGAAGTGTACCAAGAGCGATAACTTTGACGATATTGCTTCATGGCGTAGTTGGTGGCATTGCCTGTTCCTGTACTGTATCCTGTGTAGATAGTCAACTCTCTACGGAAATCCAATTTCTTATATAAGTAAAGGTAGGGTGATATGGTAAGTAAAGTTTTCTGTGGATAGGTGAAGCGTTCCCAGATGAAATCGGGAGAGAACGACATACGGAACGTCTCGGTCTTGTATTGCCAGTAAGGGGTGAACTTCCCTGTGATGTTAAGACTGTTTTTGCCGATTTCATCGCTTCTTTCCTGATATTTCGCATAGATGTTGTTGAGGTCGATACTCATTCTATATTCCTGTGTCCAGTGGAAGCGATTCTTCATCCACTGTAAGGCGTGGGCAGTATGCCAAAGGTTGGTGCGGATGCGATTCCGCTCGTCGTTAACGTAGAGGTCCGCCACACCATGGTGATAGTCGGCAGTGCTACGCCAAGAGAGTTGACTTTTCTTGAAGACGAAGAGACGGTAGATACTTGCCGATAGGTCGAGCTTTGGGATGCGGACACGTTGGGTAAGCGTGTCGTTGATGTTTGACAAACCGTCGCTTTGTGCTGTGCTGAGGCTGATGCTCTCGTTGCCATAATGCTCAGCCTTGTTTACCTTGTTCTCCCATTGCAGATTGAAGGCATCGCTGATCATCGTCTTGTGGTTGTGCTCCGTGGTAACTGTGGGAGCTTCGCCGCCGAGGTCGTAGATACTCATGTTCTCTCGCTCTTGTCTGGTTACCGTACGAAGATAGTTGGCTTCTATGCGAGTCTCTGTATCGTCCTTGTTCTTCTTGATATGGTTGATGGAGTATTTTTGCGAGGTGTTAAAGCGCAGGCGTTCTTCGTCGATAGGAGCGTCAAGCGATGGTGCTGATATCCATGATGGAAGGGAGGCAGGAGCCAGACGATTGCTGTAAGATGCGAGTTGGTTAAGTGCATAGCCGAGATTTTTGCCTGTTCTGTCGTATTCTGCATCATACATTATCTGTTTCTTCTTGCCAATTTGCATGATATTGATGCTTCCGCCTACGTGGGACGGATGCCCTACGAGCATGTAAGGCTTGAGGGTGGGCATCAGTTTGTCGCGGGCACTATCTTTCAGGGCGATGTTCATCGCTACATTATCGGTAAAAGTCTTGTTCTGGAGCGCCTTGATAGGTTGGTCATGCTCGATGACTTCGGCCTTTTTTACGTCTTTTGCCTTGATATTCTCTTCTAGTTGGTTATATTTGCCACCGGTCAGGTCGAGACCTTCTACTGTGAATCGGTTGATGGGCTTGCCATTGTAGTTGATACGGCCATTCTTCTCTATATCCACGCCCGGCAGCTTTTTCAATACATCCTTCAGACTGTTGTCTCGTTCATTGGCAAAGCGAGTGAGATCGAAAAAAATGGTATCCCGCCCTGTGATACGAGAGCCTTTCACCTGTATTTCCTTTAAGACAAAAGCTGTTGAAGCCATACTGATAACGGTTTCTTTTTCCGATGAAACCGCCGTTTTTTGCTTTTTATAGCCCATATAGGTAGCTTGTAGCATATCGCTGGCTTGCTTTTGTGCTATGGGAATCAGGAAAGTTCCGTCTTCCTTGCTGCGTGTAAACTTCAAGGGCTTTCCATTGCGCAGCAGAGTAACTGATACGTTGGCCAGGCGGTTGTGTGTAAGTGAATCTTCCACATAACCGCTAATCTTCTCTTGGGCAAACGCATGGCACGCCACGAACAGAATAGTGAAAAGAACTATTATTTTCTTCATTTTTTTTCTCTCTTTTCTATTTTACCTTAGACACTTATCTTATTGATGTCTTTAAGACGCTTGTCTGGCAAAAAAGTAAACTGCTAATTATCTTTCAATCGGATTGTATGGCTCAGCACGCTTGGAATGCTTCAGGATATTTCCTTTTTCATCCTTGATCTTTACAATTGTAGCATACTTGGCATCTTGAAGCAGATAACCGATTGGATCGGCATAGTATTTCTTGTAAATGGAGGTCAATGATTTGCGGTCGATAGGCTCGAAAGTCTTACCTTTATAATAGATAGGTATGGAGCCTTTGCCTGTTGTGAGTCCTACAGCTGTAAATCCATAATCGTTCTCGGAGTCGTGAGCCTTGAGAATCAATCCCGGCAGTCCGCTCAGCTTCCAGGGACCATTGTCAATAGGGATGTCTTCCGTGTACCAAGCTATCCATGTTCTACCCTTAAACTTGGCAATTGCCTGGTGGCACTCGTAACCGCAGATGGAATCGATGCTGTCTGTGAGTTGCCAGTCTATCGGTTCCATCGGCTCTATGCACACATATCTGTCGGCAGCAAAGAAATCGAGATAGGCAGTTTTGCCCGGTTCTGGATAGTTCTTATATATTTTCCAATTAATCTGTCCGCCATTACCGGAGAAATTGACAGGTATTCCTTTTGCCATATTCGCAGAGATGGTAGAGTCTCTTTGGAATATCGGATAACTGTAGAATGCGGAATACTTGTTGCCAATCTGCAAGAGCATTTTCTCTTCAATACGGCCAATGATGGTGTCGGTCTTGGTATATTTCTTTTCGTAAATATACTCGGCATCATATACTACCTGATACTTTACCTGATCAATGGAATCTCCCATGCCAATGCTTGATTCATCGAACAGGTTTACTGTTTGCGCTTGGAGCATGCAAGCATATAATGCAAGCCATACCATCAATAATACCTTTTTCATAATCTTCGTCTTTTTATTCATTATTTTATCTGTTTCATTCGTTTTTGTGATGCAAAAGTACTGAGATTATCCGATGAAATCGATGATTTCTGTTACTGAGTTATTACTTTTGCTTCTTTTCGCCTATTATTATTTTATTACTCTTGCCTTTGTTTACGGATTTTTCAGTAACTTTGCCGTCAAATTCAAAAGATCAGGAATGTATGAACAGTAACAGTAAGCTGAAAATAGTGTGGATGGTATGTGGGGTAGCAATCGTATTGTTGTTCTGCACGCAGGCATATTGGCTCCATCTTCAATGTCAATATAGCTTAGACCAGCAGGTAGAGCAATTCAAGAAGGATTGTGATGAAGTGTTAGCGCAAGATTTGAAGAATAGAAAAAAGTTGCAGGAGAATTCATCTACGAAAGGTAGAAGAGATACGGTTATGCTTAAGATAGAATCTGAATATGATATGAAGAAGGGATGTAGCCGTACTACGCTTTCTTTTTGGAACAATCACCGCTTTCTTGTCCGTTTGAATGATCCTGATCTTACGGGTGATGATGCTTATCTCATCATCAGCAGATATCTGGCTAATATAGGTAAGCATCCCTCGTTGGCTTCTTATCAAAGATTACTGGATGATAAGGGATATGGGAAGATATCCTTTTTTCGCCATCTGGATTACAAGACTGTCTTCCTGAATGCAAAATATGATGTCGAAGGCAGATGGTCACGTGTGGTGACGGTAAAGTATCAGACGAACCCAATGTTTCGCCAAGGTATTTCTTTTCAGGTGCCCATTCCTATTACTCGAACGCTCAAAGCCATGATGTGGCAATTGATAGGAAGCATCTTTCTCTTTTTCATCTTGATAGGATGTCTGTATTATCTGGTTAAGACCATAGTCTTCCAGAAACGCATTGATGGCATTCGCCATGAGTTCCTGAAGAATATGATTTATGAGTTGAAGCAACCGAAAGAAGACGACAAAGGTGAAGAATCTGCTGTTTTTATCGGTTCCATTGCTTTCTACTATGCACAGAATGAACTGCTATGTGGTAATTCCAGAGTAGTCATCACATCTCGTCAAGCTGAAATTCTGAAGCTTCTTGCCGAGAACCAGAACCAGCTTGTAGAGCGGGATTTCATACTGAATGCAGTATGGGGTGATGACTCATACTCCAATTCCCTTGCCCTGAACGTGCAGATTACCTATCTTCGCCGGGCATTGAACCTAGATGAAAAGGTAAGTATCGAAGCAGTCATCAAGAAGGGATATATCCTGCGAACCTGTTGATCTTGTTATCAACTCTCATCTTTTTAGAAAGGTGGAAGTTTTTTTATCTTAATTTATTTTGTCCTTCACCTATTTTGTTGTAACTTTGCACACTGAAATTCGAATTTAAATTATTTTATGTAATTATGGCAAAAAAAGCTCTTTTAATG
>ENA-OPWW01000759-OPWW01000759.1-human-gut-metagenome-genome-assembly--contig:-NODE-759-length-14582-cov-1.625663_pt1 | contig 14582 bp, 9 predicted proteins | sample MGYA00241513_ERZ502018 | MGnify/ENA primary metagenome ERZ502018 (study PRJEB25962, sample SAMEA2042987) | human gut metagenome | biome: human gut; feature: human-associated habitat; material: faeces...
CTTCTCAAGCCGGAGACGAAGTAACCGTTTCGATGATGAGCGATTATCTGAAAGAACAGGAAAAATTGGTTTGGATGTTGGTTGCTTATAATAGCAAGTAATTAAAATAAAAGGTTTAGGTTTTAGGTGAGAAAGAGAGGATATTTCCGCAAAAGGAATATTCTCTCTTTTTTATTAAGAGAAAACGAAACAGGAAATCTCTTAATATAGATATTAATAAAAATTACTCCACTAAAATAACATTCTGCAACCTAATATCATTAGAAGCGGCACCAATCATAAGATGGAAATTTCCAGACTCTACTACTTTCTTCAAAGTATAGTTAACCAAGAAAAAGTCCTCCTCTGTCAAAACAAAAGTAACTTTTTTCTCTTCTCCTTTTTTCAAATGGAAACGTTCAAAATGTTTCAACTGTTTCATCGGCTGAACAACTGATGCATATTCATCTCTCATATAAAGTTGTGATACTTCTTCGCCATCATACTTCCCTGTATTCTTTACTTTAAATGAGACTTCAAAACAACGAGCAGATTTCTGCACTACCTGCAAATCAGAATATTCAAAAGTGGTATAACTCATCCCATAACCAAAGCTATATAACGGAGAAGATGACACTTCCACATAATCATGATTCCGAGGAGCTTTCTGATTATAATAAACCGGAATCTGACCTACAGAACGCGGAACGGAGATTGGCAAACGTCCAGAAGGATTATAATCTCCAAAGAGAACATCCGCTATGGCATTTCCACCCTCCTGCCCCGGATAGTAAGCAGTCAGTAGTGCATCAGCATATTCCGAAGCCCAATTCTTTTCTAAAGGACGACCTTCAATATAAACGACAATCAAAGGCTTACCTGTCTTTTGCAAAGATTCCAATAGTTCTTGTTGTCTACCAAGTAAGGATAAACTGGCACGGTCAAATCCTTCTCCACACTCCATATCACTTACACTACCCTCTTCAGCTACAGCCGCACCTGTTTCTTTATAGCTCGTTTTAAAATCACGGGCACTGGAACCACCCACAACCACAATTACAACTTCGGAGCGACGGGCAGCTTCAATTGCTTGTTCTATCTCATTCACTGTAGTATCACGAATAGCACAGCCTCGTACATATTCCACACGAAAAGGAGATAATTTTGTTAGAATTCCATCAAGAACTGTTTTCACATTACTATCTTCCTGCGGAGCTGTATAGTCCCCTAACATATTATATCGATTGTCAGCATTAGGGCCAATTACCGCCACCTTATTTATCGTCTTGCTTAAAGGAAGAATTGAATTCTCATTTTTGAGAAGTGTTATGGAAGACTGTGCAATTTTACGTGCCAGTTCGATATGTTCTTTACGGCGTACTGTTTTAGCAGCAATTTTCGGATCCACATAAGGATGCTCAAACAAGCCCATCTCAAACTTCATCCGTAACACCCGGCAGACAGCCGTATCAATCACAGCCTTATCCATTTGTCCGGATTGAACCGCATGACAAAGGTTGGTATAAGCATCCCCACCCAAGTCAACATCAACACCAGCCGTTACAGATTGTATGGCTGCATTCTCTTTGGTTGGAGCAACAAAGTGGCTTTCGTGAATCCCTTCAATACTATATAAATCGGAAACTACAAAGCCACGAAACTTCCATTCATTACGCAAGAGTTGAGTCAGCAAATTATGGTTCGACGTACAAGGTATCCCATCTATCGAATTGTATGAAGTCATTACAGACAATGCCCCTGCATCTATTGCCTTACGAAAAGGAGGAAGAAAATTCTGATGCAAATCACGAATACCGACTGAAGCATAGTTACCATTCTGTCCACCCTCCGGCACAGCGTATGCCAGAAAATGTTTCAAGGTAGCTATGGTAGCGTATTTTTGTGATAGATTACCTCCACCTAAACCGTCAACCATAGACGCCCCTAAAATACCACTCAACACAGGATCTTCACCAAATGTTTCTTCCACGCGGGACCAACGGGGATCACGGGTCAGATCAAGTACGGGACCGTAACTAATATGCCCACCTTGGGAACGAATTTCTTTAGCGATAACTTGACCAACTTCTTTTACTAATTCCGGTGACCAGGTAGCCGCCATTCCGATACCTGTAGGAAAAACTGTAGCACCAATTGCCATGTGCCCATGAGGGGCTTCTTCTGCTAAAAACATCGGAATTCCCAAACGAGTATTCTCCATCACATATTTTTGCAATGCATTCCCTGCTTTTGCTGCCATCTCGGGATTAAGTCCATTTGCCAGAGTTTTTTTTGTCCACGGGTCTGCACGATAAGTCGCCCAAAGCATTCCGGCATTTCTTTCTTTAATCAATTGCTTGAACTTTCCGGAAGGATGAACCTCACTACCATGGATTTCATACATTTCCCAACCTAAAGGACAAAGTAACTGACCGACCTTTTCTTCTAAAGTCATGCGGGAAAGTAAGTCTGAAAGTCTTACATCTATTGAAAAACTGGGATCTTTGTAAGTAGGTAACGAGGGAGGAGATTGAGTAAACCCCAAAGTACATACCATCTGTACTATCACCAAAATATACAATCGTTTTATCATAATGTTATATACAGTAAAATGACTCAATTAATTTATAGTGTATTTCTAATCTTTCAAATAGAGATATTCAACCCTACTTACCCATTTCTCCTTCAAATATAACTGTATGTACAGGCTGATAAGCATCATTTGTTATCAACTTGACCTTTGCATCCAATAGATGGTTTGAAGATGATACATTTAATTCAAACAGAACCTCCAGACACTCATTTTGCTTCAAAACCTTTTCACCCCGGATATTAGTAGAAACAAATTCCGGACATTCTATTTTACGGATAATAAGAGGATTCGCCCCTTCATTAGTAACTTTTACTTTTCTCTGAATATGCTTTTTTAATGAGATATTCCCCAAATTAAAATAAGATTGTGAACACTTCATCCGGGGAGCAGTTGCCGTGCTTACTTTTCTCATATCATCAATCACTGTACCAAAGATTTGTATAGGAGAACTGTGTACGGAATTGGCACTAATAATAATCTTATCTTTAAATGTACCGTAAAAGCCTTTTAAAGGAGAAGCTGTTATTTTTATAGTCGCACAAGATCGACCTTGAAGAGATGATGGCATAGATATCGACAAACATCCACTCTTATCCAACAGCGAGTATGACAACCTGACTATTTTATCCGATCGGTTATAGATTCTAATTTCCAATTGTTTTGGCCTCCCATTATGCTGTAACAGATCATAAGATAGAGTCATTCGGTCTGCCAGAATATCTGATGATAAAGAATAAGGATATTCATCCTCTATACGATTCATTGTATTTATCGTGCCTTTTACCCAAAGAGTATTGACACTTTGCCCTGAATTAGAAACAACCCTTATACTCTTAGAGAAAAAGTTTGTTCGCCCTTTAGGATCGAAAGTTACGGTAATAGTGCCTGTATGCCCTGGTTTTACAGGTTGTTTACTATAAACAGGAATGGCACACCCACAAGTTGAAATCACTTCTTCAATCACAACAGGAGAAGTATGTATATTAGTAAAATGAAAAGTATGACTCACTTTGCCTTCTACTTCCTGAATATTACCAAAATTCCAAGTAGTAGTATCAAAACGTAATACAGTTTTTCCCTGTTGTTGAGCACATACGCCAACAATAGAGCACAGTAAAACGATCAAAGCTGACATAAAACGTTTCATCATCATTTCTTTAAGTTAATATTGGGAGTTACGTAAAAACACAATAACTCCCAATATAAAATCACATTTTAATTATCTTGAGGCAAATCATTGAATTCTGCATTCCAAATGATATTTGCCGAAGCAGGGAAAGTTAAATCACGCCCATTGCCCGAACTGTCCTTCAATGTATTTCCTTCTCCTTCATCCAATTTCCAATAGCCATATAAGTCCGACGAAGATGGAGAAGCTATTGTACGCAAGTTAGCTTTTACTTCTTCCGCCGTCAGACACTTCTTCCACATACGAATATCAGAAATCAGACCATCAAAATACATACTTGAACTTGTATTACCAAACTGAATACCAGTCAACGTATATCCCACCTTGAATCTTTGAGAAGAGGATGGTCCCCAACGTTTAGTAGGTTTTGCAGAAGCAACTTCCTCACCGTTAATATATAAACGATAAGCAACCTCAGTATTCTGGCCCGTTTTTGTTCCGTCACAAGTAATAGTCAACCTTACCCATTGATTAGCCGGCAACGTTATATTTTGATTAGCCAATGTCAAGTCACATTGACGATTACCAATATTAGACGCTCCCGTTGCACCAGTTACACGTAGTTCACAACCACTAAAAACCTCATTATTATTGTTGGTATCCTTACCACGCCATGTACCTATATAATTAGTTCCACTGTGCCAATTATATGGATATACAAGCATTTCAAACGTATGTGTATTATCTTCAATCGTAACTACTTCATCATTTGCGAAACTTAACGTACGATACATATCCGTTGAATAAGAACTCATATTCAATCCCGGTATATAATCCAATTCCCCATCAATGCTAATCGTAAAATAAGAAACAGAACGAGTGTCCGTTACAAATTGTCCTACACACGTTTCATCTATTGTTGCAACAATAGGAAGCAAATATTCTTCACCTTCCACCAAACCGAACAATGATGAAAACTTAACTGATAAGGAATTGGATTCTTGCTGTCCTGCCTTCACTATCGCATTTTTAGCTTGCAACTCATAGACAAAAGCGGGCATCATCTTATAAGACGTGTTATTTGCAGCGTTATAAGCCTCTACCATACTTTCGTCCACGGCAATGTCACACAATAAAGTAGTAGCAGCAGGTTTATCCAGTTTGATAGTATAATCATAAACATAGCTTCCTGCATCCAGTATCTCCCTATAATCAATAGAAACAGGTCCTGCCTCCGACTGTGGCATCTCTATTGTCGGCAATTCAATAAAATCATTGTCATCATCCGAACAAGATGTGAATCCTACTCCTCCCAATAAAACAAGCAAAAGGAGAGTTAATCTATTTATATTGTTTTTCATTATCATACAGTCTATTCATTTATTATTACCTTATTCAAGACATTTATTCGTATCATCATAAGTCCAGTCAATCGTGATTCCATTCTTATAACTGATATCACGCTTTGACGGAGATAAATCATAGAAAGTAGTTCCTTCTCCTTCATTCATTCTCCAATAAGACACAAGCCCATTGGTAGAAGGATCTACCCCACATACATTTGCTTTAATTTCACGAGCAGACAAAGGACGAGTCCAAAGACGCATCTCACTCAATCGACCATAAAATAATTGTGAAGATTGATAGCCTTTTGAAGGCATGCCGATCTGCACTCCATAGAGTGCATACTCATACGGAGCAACTGTCATTGAGTTATCTTTCTCTCCATTAATATATAATGTCAAAGTATTGCCATCATTTACCAAAGCAACAGCATACCAAGTATTTAAAGCAAAGCGAGTATTCGAAGACATTTTGCCCTGCTTAGTTGTTACATGTAGTTGATTGGGTTCATCTGTACCTTCTCCAAAACGAAGCAGATTCTGGTCACATTTAAAGCCTCCATCATCAATTGCTCCCCCTTCTACAGATGACTCATTGCCTCCAAAAGAACAAACACGAGTAGTACCGGAAGCTCCGGAAGAACGAAATTGAGTAGCATAAATCTTCACTTCCCATGTATAAGTAGGCAATGAAGGAATAGGCTCTGGAAGTAAAAACTGATAAGCCATAGAAGCCTGTCCTACATACGGAGCATGGAAGCGCAATGTTCGGGATACTTTCAGAAAAATAGTACGTCCTGCTTCTATAATATCCAAATCTCCTGTCGCACTTTTTATGGTAACCGGTACCAAATAAACACGTCCCGGCACAAATTCCGAATCATCGGCAATTGAAAGAGAGGCAGCAGAAGAAATTGCCTGTCCTGCTGAAATCGTAACCTCCGGATTTTCAAATGTATATGATTTATCCGGAATGGGATAATAATTGGTTCCCATTTCCTCATTATAAGTATCAACCAGACTTGCATCAACAGCCAAGTTCACCTGAATATCCGATTCAACGCGAGAAGTTGAAGTTACAGAAACAGCATACGCAGATGGAAATCCATCAATGGCGAACTTTACCAATCTATCCGAAGATGTTCCGGTCATTAACAACCCGTCACCTTTTTGAGCGGCTTCCTGGCATCCCTGCAGCATAAAAGAAGCTATTCCTATCAAAGCAACTCCCCATATCTTTTTTATATTATTCAATGTTTTCATACCTTGCATACAAATTTAAAATTCATCCATTTTCTTCTTCCGTTTCTTGTTTAGTAGACTGTTGTACAGGCTTTCCGGCAGGATTTTGTTCCTGAATACCACGCCGAAGGCTATAATAAGGAATAGCGGCTTTCTCTTTATCACCTATAGCCTGATTAGCAGGACGAGTGGTATTGTATTCATATTCAAAATAATATCCACCGAATCCGCCTTTTCGTCCTTGTGTAGGATTCCAGCGTGCCATACCTATTACAGAATAGATTGGATTGCCCCATGAATCTACTTTATTTCCATCGGCTTCCGTAAATTCGACTCCACCATTCTGCCAGTACCATCCCATTTGTTCCGTAGCAACGAATTTTTCAGGAGGACACCAGCTGCTAAGCTGGTCAAATTTAGATTGCAAACTTTGAGCACTACCGGTGGTGTAACATTGTCGTACAAAATAATCGACATAAGGTTCTGTTTCCTTAGGAGGCAGCTGATTATAGAAGTCAACAATTAATAATTTGCCTGTACCCGATTGAGGACCGAAATAATTTCCCAATACCTTTATAAACTTTGTAAAGTTATCATTTTGCAACCAGTCGCCTTCCGGTTCGTAGTCCAAGTCCAAACCATCCAGATCATTACGCAACACACATCTCGCAAGATGCAAAGCATAAGCCTCGATACCTGCGTCGGTTTTAGGAAACTCCGTACTTCCAATACGGCAAATCGTACACATCACAACGCGAGTCCCCTTTACTGTACGGATATAATTCATTTCCTCATAAGCAGTCGGCAAATAACGCTCGTTATAATAACTCGTTTCTACATAAGCCGGATTGTTGGAAGGAATACCTGACCACAGACTGACAATGTCCAGACTATCCGGCAGACCAGTGAAATGAAGCCCCTGCGAAGGAGATGCTTCTGAAGTATAACCGGCATACCAGCCGAAACAAATAGCATGATCTGTTTTCTTATATTCACGCAGGTTCTGATAATATTCTTCATTATAAGTATTAGCTGCCTGTATAACTTCAGGTTCAATATCCGTATCACAACCACTCACAACAAATGTCAAGAGACAGGTGAACAAAAAATATACATAATTTCTTTTCATATTCTGCATTATTTAAGTAACCAATTATTTATTAGGCACATCCCACCACAATCTGACACCCGGGTTATCTACGCCACCTAAAAGTGTGATGCCTTTATCCAACTCTGTTCTATTCGTATTATATTCCGATTCCGGATAAGGTAATCTGCGGATTTGTATATTTGTGTCTACAGAACCTCCGGAACTTTCGTTCACAACAACCGGAAATACTTTCGGGTAACCGGTACGGCGGAACTCTGTCCATGCCTCTTGTCCCACCGGATAAAGAGCAATGTACTTTTGAGTAATGATTTGTTCCAGATTTGTTTTAAAATCTCCCGATTCATCCCAAGCGATAGAAACAGTCCCCAAAGCATCCATGGAATGAGATGATGTCACCGGATCCTCATAATTGGCAGGCACATATCCACCCGCCGCAGTTCTTGTCAGATACGCGTCAGCTCCTGATACACCATGTTCATCAAAAGACATTCTTATTCCATCTTCATAATACTTTTTAGCATCGGCATTCGTTCCCCAACGCAAAGCATATTCCGCCAACAAGAAATATGATTCAGATGAACGCATCCACACTACATTGGAAGTAGCGGTTGCCTGTGGTTCGGCAAAGATTCCTGTTATATATTTATCCTTACTTACGTCCTTTGACATTCCGGCTCTTATACCCCGATATTTTCCACCCGTACCTGCCTCGAAGTAAGCAGAAAGTCGTGGATCCTGATAACCATTCATGTATGAATCCAGCGTCGCTCCCATACAAATATCATCCCATCCTTTCAGAATATACAGAGGACTTTCATAAGTCGCTATCGGAGTAATATGCTGAAGTTCTGCTAAATCAGACTTCACATTCATCAATCCATAACTATTGCCAATAGCCAGTTGGGCTTCACTTTTTGCCTTTGTTTCATCCACATAGGCAAGATGCAATGCAAGACGCAAACGAAGTGAATTGGCAAACTTTATCCAAGATGTAACATCACCGTTGAACACACAATCCCATGATGACAAAACTTTACTTCCGGATGCAGCATAACTATCCAAGTTATTGATAGCTCCATCCAATTCTTCAAAGAATCTGTAATAAACATCCTTTTGCGAATCATAAGGCACTTCTTTTGAAACTCCAAAATTCAAATAAGGAATAGGGCCATAGGTATCTGTCACACGATGCATTGCCGCTACTTTCAGAATTTGTGCCATAGAAAACCGGGGATCTTCGTCATTGTTAATCGCTTTTCTTATTTCACGCCAGGCATTCATAGTCGTCAGGTAATTGGTAGTGAACATATCACCATACCAACTTCTTTTATCCCAATTGTAACGACCGGCAGAATTGATACTGGGAGCAGGAAAACCAAAATAGCCGACATAACCATCTCCACCCATCACTTCCACAGTCTGATATCTGTCCGAACCGATATTAAGTCCCGGTTGTGCTACCACCAGTACGTTCTGCTCCATCTGTAAAAGAAGAGAACCAGTTCTCACATTATCCCAATCCGTCATCTCATCGGTTGCTTCATTAGAATTGGTATTGTACTCCAGAAAATTCTTCGTACAACCTACATTTATCATGATTACTCCAAGGAGTAAGTAGTAGTTCCTTACTTTAAAAAACTTACGTATGTTCATCATTATTTTTTTTAAAGGTTATCCAATTAGAAAGAAATCTTTGCAGAAAATCCCATTGATCTCAAACTCGGTTGCATGAAATAGTCCATGCCCTGGTTATAAGTACCTGTACTTGCGGTAGATTCCGGGTCAAATGGAGCCTTACAATATAGCATCCATAAATTACGTCCTACAAAGGACACATTCAATCCAGAAATCCATTTACACCATTTATTGATCGGAATATCATATCCCAATGTCAATTCTCCCAAACGAACATTCGTCATACTATATACATACATAGAACCTACATAACCTGTACCATTAGCCCCGATAGTCTGATACCATGTCTGGGCATCAATCATCTGACCGTTTACTTTCACGCCACCATTATCCCGCGCTTCTGCGGATGTCTTAGACACTCCATAATAGTCCATTACAGCTTGAGTGGCAGAAACTCCGATACCACCTACACGGGCATTCAACATAAATCCGAGACTGATTCCTTTCCAATTAAATTCATTTCTCCAGCTAAGAGTATATTTCGGATTGGTATTACCAGCATAGACATAATTATTCTTATCTGTTTCCAATGTACCCGTCATTGAATTCATCCAGATATGTCCATGCTCATCAGTTCTCATTGTATTCACATATACATCTCCCATAGAGCCCCCTACTGTTAGCCGTTGTTTGGCACCGCCTAATGAATAAACATCCATTTCGTCCAGATGTACTGTCACTCCCAACTCTTCATTTGTATATTCAGGGAGTAATTGGTCAATGCGGTTTCTGTTGAGCGACCATAGTAAAGTTGTTTTCCAATCTACAGGCCCTATATTCTGTTTAAAGCCAAGAGCTAACTCAATACCTTTATTCGTTACTTTACCTGCATTTACATATAATTTAGAATATCCGGTTGTTGTAGAAATTTCCGGACTGAAGAGCTGATTCTCCGTATATGTCTTATAAGCTGTCACGTCCAGTGTCAGTTTATTATCAAACAGACCTAAATTAAATCCTCCTTCCCATGAATGAGTTCTCTCCGGTTTAAGGTCTTTTATCGGGAAATAAGAAGTGGTATTCAATCCTCCCAACACTGCGTACGTAGTGATAGCCCTGAATCTTTCCGGTGCATTACCCACCTCACTATATGAAAGGCGGACCTTTGCATAAGAAAGAATGTTAGATTTCATTGTAAACATATTAGTCAGAATTGCTGAAGCACCGATAGAAGGATATAATATGGAAGAATGGTTTGTTCCTGCCAAAGCAGATATCCAGTCATTACGTAACGAACCATCTACATAAACCATGCCCTTATATCCTAATGAGAATGTTCCGAATAAAGAATTGGTACGGTCGTGATAGTTCGTATTTTTATAGGTTAATTTACCGGAAACGTTCGCATTGTTAGAAGTAAACAGATTAGGAATGGTCAGCAATCCGCCGCCAAAATTAAGTTCCTTATAATCCAAATCCAATAAACTGGCACCTAAAGATGCTGTCAGATTCCATGTGTCATGATAGAAATATTTATTGATATTCAACATGGCATCCGCATATATCTGACTGGTATTCTTGTTCGATTGCACGTATGCTCCTTTATCCGAGTTTTCAGCAATCACATTCAAAGTGGAAGCATACATTTTCTTTTCCGAGTTGATAGTTTCCTTATCCAGCTTGACGCGTCCGGAAACATTCAACCAATCTGTTATCGTATATTTTAGTGAACCGCTTGCCAGAAAACGGTCTTTCTTGTTGGTATACATATTCCGGTTCGTAATCCAGTAAGGATTCTGCATGGATAATCCATTTTCTTTCAATGGCCAGAACTGTGTTTTTATGTTACGGTCTACATCATATCGTTCATAATACTGATATTTCGAGAAATCATCACCGCGCGGAAATAAATAAACGGGAACCAATGGATTGGCATACTCTCCTTGCGACAACATATTCTGTTCCTTTACATTAGAATACATAAAACTTAAATCCATCGTCAGTTTATCATTCAGCATAGAGGTCGTGTTACGAACAGAGAAATTATATCTGTCCAAGTCATTATTCTGAATGATACCCCGGGCATTCACAGCACCTACGGATACATAGGTTTGATTTTTTTGTGTCCCTGTAGTCAGACTTACAGTGTTTGCTACATTGTAACCTGTCTGAAAAAAATCTTTAACTTCATAATCGGTAGGAGATGACAATTTAGATGCCCAACTATACCACTCTCCGGTTTCCGAACCATACGTATTCTGGAATTCCGGCAATCGGAATGGTGAATAGAAGGTTGAATTATTACTGTAAGTCAATCTGGTTTTATCTACAGCCCCTTTCTTCGTTGTGATAAGTACCACACCATTGGCAGCAGCCGAACCGTATAGTGCAGCGGCGGCCGATCCGCTAAGTACTGAAATTGATTCTATATCATCAGCGTTGAAGTTAGCCAATCCGTCACCGGATTGTCCGGCACCCGTATACTGGTCGTCAGGTTGTTCACCTGATATATTAGCCAAAGGAACTCCATCTACTACATATAGAGCGTTGTTATTACCGGATATAGACTTCGTACCACGCATTACCACACGGGCACCACCTCCAATACCGGATGAACTTGCATTGATATTCACACCCGCCACCTTACCGGCAAGACTGCTCATCACATTCATATCTTTCGCCTTTGCCACTTCGTCGCCGCCAATCTGCTGCACATTGTATGTCAAAGACTTGGTTTCGCGTTTAATGCCCAAAGCCGTTACAACAACCTCATTCAAGACTTTGGTATCTTCCGTCATCACAATGGAAAGCGATTTATTATCTGCAACCTTCACCTCTTGAGAAGCATATCCAATATAAGAGATCTCCAATACCGCTCCCTTTTTAGCTTGAATCTGAAAGTTTCCGTCGAAATCTGTAATAGCACCGGTAGTTGTCCCTTTTACTTTCACATTCACTCCGATCAAAGGTTCTCCTTTTGTATCTTTCACTGTACCTTTTACCTGAATAGTCGGATCTTGCTCTGTTACATTCAATTTATTGGTAGACAAGATAATCTGCTTATCAACCACTGTATAAGTAATGTTGGTTCCTTTAAACATCTCATCAAGAATATCCAGTATCTTACCTGAATTGTTTCTCACAGAAACAATACGGTTCTTCTGAATTGTTTTATCATTATAAAGGAAAACATAGTCGGACGTCTCCTCTATTTTATTCAGTACCTGTTCTACAGATACATTGTTCATTGAAATGGCAACCCGCGTTCGCTGGGCATAGCCATCTTCGGCAGAAAGTTGTAATACTACTGCGAAAAGTAGTGCTAGACTAATCCTCATAACTAAAGGAAGTTTTAGATTTAAAGCATATTTAGGACATAATGCTGTAAATGAATGATTTTTTTTCATACATTTGTGGCTAACTAAAGTTTATTACTAAATGAACTATGGTTTGATTCCGGCTAGTGTTTGCGAGACCTTGTACCGTGAATCTGGAAAATTCGGAGGAAGACAGCTGTTGGTAGCAGCTTTCTTCCTTTCTTTTATTCTCTTGTGTTATTCCATGGGCTTTTATTTTAAGGGTTACTACTCTAATATAAATCTACTCTAATTTTAGTCTTTGATAATGTATCATCTGCCTGTTGTTGCGGTTCTTCAATTTTCCATTTTAAATCGGCAGACCTGGCCAGATAATCCAATATCTGCGACAGAGTTTCAGTCCGGAAAGTAGCCCGGTACTTATATTCTTTTCCAGACCTATTGTTAAACTGAATTTCTACATTGAAATGTCGTTCCAGACGCTTCAGAATTTCTTCTAATGAAGCATTTCTGAAAATTAGTTTTCCATCTTTCCAAGCTATCTTTCCATAGACATCCACTTTATTTTTTTTCGACTTTTGACTCTGTTTGTCATAAAGCAACTGCTCTCCAGGAGCCAATACTATTGTTTCCTGATCGGGGGTTATCACATTTACCTTACCCTTTTCCAATACTGTTTCTATATAATTATCATCCTCATAGGCAGCTACATTAAATTTGGTACCATAAACATATACGCTCAAGCCATTCGGAGTATTTACATAGAAAGGACGATCTTTGTCTGCCTGCACTTCGAAATATGCTTCACCCTTCAGTTCTACCAACCGGTTGTCTTTCTTGAAAGTGGTAGGATAACGCAATGTACTACCTGCATTCAACCATACTACAGAATGATCCGGAAGTTCATAACGTATGACAGAACCGGTAGCGGTTACCACCTCTGCATATTTCTCGTCGGTTTCTGTTCCACTAAAATATAAATATCCCAAAACCAGAGAAGAGAGAAATAAAGGTATAGTCAGAAATGCTGCATAACGCATCAGTTGATTATACATGTTCTTTCTTCTATTAGTTTTTATTTTGGTTTGTGCTTGATAATAGGCACCCAATACATCAATGGATTCCATTTCTTTAATATCATCTCCCAATGCTTGTGCTTTACGGAGCAATGATTCCGGACTCATATTTTCCATATTTTCTTTCAAAATCTTATCTTTTAATTGTAATTACACTTATAATACAACTGAAGTAATTGGAAAAGGACAGCAAAAACAAACTTTTTTTATTTTATTTTTCGAGCCATGCCAAATTGAAGCGGTAATGCAATCGGCTACTAAGGATATGAACCACATTATCAGGAGTTTGTGTTCCTGCAAGATAGCCACGTGGTTCAGCATGATTTTCATCCATTTCGAAATATCCCGTCCATGCTCCACCGTTTAAAAAACGATATTCACCGTCCGTCAGTAGTTTTCTTACCGGCCATGTTTTTCCCTCATCGTAGGAAAGAGCCGCATACATGCCATATCCTTTCTTCACATTTCCATTTTTATCCTTAAATTCCAGACCACGTTCTTCCAAAGGCGTACGTTGCGGATGGTCTGTAAAAGAAACCAATAGCAAAGGTCCTTCATTCAGTCTCATTAAAACAAGACGCTGGCCTCCGTCAATAGGAGGGAGTTCGCTTGCTACATATTTCCAGGTCTTTCCCATATCATCTGATATGCTCATTGGCATTCGGAGCTTTCCTTCTTTATTCCGTATGCTATTACCACGCCCCATAGCCATCAAACTTCCGTTCCCTAATTGTACAATTCCCGCATGGATACCTGCGATTGTACTTCCCGTTCCTCCTTCTTTGAAATCCGGCAAAGGAGCGCCATCCCAAGGATCGCACCATGTTTTTCCTCCATCTTTACTGATTTGAACAGCTGCCCCGTCATGACTGCCGGGACCCGCATCACAGGCTTGAACCAGCCATCCCTCACATGTGCGAATCGTACCAGCTATTACCTGATGACGTTTGGTATGTTCGGGAGCTATCAGTTTAGGAGTGCTCCATGAAGTACCGTTATCTGTGCTGGTACGTAGTACCATTGCGAGATTCTGCCAGTCTCCCGATGCTTCCACTCCATTGATATGATACAATTTTCCTTTCCCGTCATTGAGCAAAGCGCTTCCTGTCATATTCCGATCCGGAACTTTAAAGAATAAAGAAGCCACATCCCAATCA
>ENA-OPWW01000761-OPWW01000761.1-human-gut-metagenome-genome-assembly--contig:-NODE-761-length-14542-cov-1.933665_pt1 | contig 14542 bp, 6 predicted proteins | sample MGYA00241513_ERZ502018 | MGnify/ENA primary metagenome ERZ502018 (study PRJEB25962, sample SAMEA2042987) | human gut metagenome | biome: human gut; feature: human-associated habitat; material: faeces...
CTTTCCACATAGTAAGGAACAGGATGATAAGGCTGTGGAGCTACCTGCAAGGTGTGGTCGGATGTCCATTCAGCTTTTGCGCCAAAATCTTTCATCACTTTCAGCGTCAGGTTAATATAAGGGCGTGAAATAATTTCTCCTTCCAGTTCCAGGGTCAAGCCGTGTGCCAGCATCGGTCCTATCATCAGCAAGGCCGAGATATATTGCGAACTGACATTTCCCGGAAGACAGAGTGAATGTCCCTCCAGTGCCTTTCCCGTAATCTTTAACGGGGGATAACCTTCATTTTCCGTGTATTCAATCTGTGCCCCCAGACTTCTCAAGGCATCCACTAAAATCTTGATAGGGCGTTGTCTCATCCGCTCGGTTCCGGTCAATACATGTGTACCGGGAGTTACGGACAAATAAGCTGTCAGAAAACGCATGGCCGTACCGGCAGCCATGATGTCAATCGTTTCCGGTATGTGTGTCAATGCTTCTATCATTACGCGCGTATCATCGCAGTCCGACAGGTTCTCCGGACGGCATGTACTACCCGCCAGTGCATTGATGATAAGTGCCCTGTTGCAGATACTTTTAGAAGAAGGCAACTGAATACAAGTCTGTATGTCAGCCGGTGGGGTGATTTCTATACACTTCATGGTTTAATCAAATCTTTGTGACGCAAAGATACACAAAATTTTCATTCTGCTTTATGTGCATGACTGGCTATATACTCTCCCGGTTTCATTCCGAATTGTTTCTGGAAACACTTGCTGAAATAAGACGGATTATTGAATCCCACCATGTAGCTTACCTCATTGATGCGGTACTGGTTTTCCAGTAAGAGAGAAGCCGCTTTCTTCAGGCGGATAATCTGAATCATTTCATTCGGTGTCGTATTGGCCAGTCCTTTGATTTTCACAAATAATCCGGAACGGCTGATACATAATTTCTCAGCCAAGAAATCGACTGACAGTTCTTCGTTGTTCAGGTTCTCTTCAATCAGGTGGTTCATTTTCTCCAGGAATACTTTATCACTCTGATTGGCCGCAATGGAGTTGATGGAAACCGTCGGCATTTGTGAGAACTTTTGTCGTAACTGCAAACGCAGTTCTAACAGGTTCTTGATGCATGCCTCCAGATATTGCAATGAGAACGGTTTCTCGATATAGGCATCTGCACCACAATTCATACTCGTAATCTTGGCTTCCGTATCGGTCTTTGCCGTAAGCAGGATAAACGGAATGTGACTGGTCAGCTGATTGTTTCGTACCGCTTTACATAAATCAATTCCATTCATGGTCGGCATCATCCAGTCGCTGATAATCAGGGCCACTTCCTGTTCCTTCAGCTTGTTGAGCGCATCCACTCCATCTACAGCCGTCACAATGGTATAGCTGGTCTGAAAGTGAGAAGAGAGGAAGTTCAGCATGTCTTCATTGTCATCCACAATCAGCATGATGGGGAGCACCTTCTGCGACATGGAAGCTGTGGCATTCTGCTCTGGGATAATATCTTCCGGAAGCGGATTACCTGCCTGATTTTCTTCCTCTTCAGCTGATAGGTTTTCCTGTTTTTGAGGAAGAGTAATCATAAATGAAGAACCATGTCCGGGCTGGGAAGTTACATTGACCTGCCCATGATGTGCTTCTACTATTCCCTTTACGATACTGAGTCCGATACCGGTTCCCGGTTTGTTCTCTGAAGCCTGATAAAAAGGCTTGAAGATCTTTTTCAGTTCCTCTTCGTTCATTCCTTTTCCATTGTCTTGTACTTCGATGGAGAAGGCCTGTTTGTCGGGATGTTCCTGAAAACGGACCTCAATCCTGCTTTGTGTATATTTGTTGGCATTGGTCAGCAGATTGCTTAACACCTTGGTCATTGCTTCCTTATCTACATCCGCATGAAAATGCTCATCAGGATAAGTGACGGAGAAGTTGACCCCATTTTGCTGAAGCGTTGGCGAAAAACGCTCACATACAGCCTGCATCAGTTCTTTGATAGATTGTGAAGTAAACTTCATCCGCATTTCTTTTTGTTCCACCTTTCGGAAATCCAGTAACTGATTTACCAGGTACAGCAACCGTTGGCTGTTACGGTCGATAATCTCCAGTTCCTGACGTTCGTTGGTAGGAATATGAGTTGATTGCATGATTTTCTCCAGCGGTCCGATGATGAGTGATACCGGCGTACGTATCTCATGCGCAATCATGGTGAAGAAATTAATTTTAGCTTCGTGGATTTCTATTTCCTTTTTGCTGTTCAGCTCGTCAATGGCTTTGGCATGCTTCTTTTCACTGCGCCGTATGACGTAGCGTAGCAAAAGTCCCAAAGCAAGCAGGAACAGCAATACATAGCCAATCTTGAAAGGCAGAGACAGATAGAAAGGCGGGTGTACAATGATGCGAATGGAAGTACCTTCTTCGTTCCATATATTGTCATTGTTGGAGGCTTTCACTCTAAAGGTGTACGTACCTGCCGGAAGGTTGGTATAGGTGGTGCTGTGCTGTGAACCTACATAGTTCCAGCCTTTGTCAAATCCTTCCAGCATGTAGGCATACTGATTTTTCTGTGGAGTGCAATAGCTTAATGCCGCATAATTCAGTGTAATGACATTGTCTTTATAAGAAAGATGAATTTCTTTCAGATGGTCGATGGCTTCTGGTAATATGCCGTCTTTTTGTGTTTCAATCTTCTGGTTGAAAATTTCCAGACTGGTCAATACCACATTAGGTTTTTGCGTATTGAGTTTCAGCAGGTGCGGGTAAAAGGTGTTGAAACCATTGATGCTGCCGATGTAAAACTCACCGTTACGGGTTTTCAGTGCGGAGGCCATGATGAATGCCTCACTTTGCAGCCCGTCGCTTTTGGTGAAAATTTGAGTCTCTTGTGTAGCTGGAGTATATTTCACCAGTCCTTTGGCAGTGGTAAGCCACAGGCAGTCTTCTCCCTCCAAAATGGCATTGATGCACTCGTTGGGTACTTTAAGAAGCTGATATTCGAATGTATCTTTAAGAGGGTTGTATAGATATAATCCCTCGCTGGTAGCAGCCCAGATTTGATTTTCTCTGTTGATACACAGATGGTTGATGTTGAGACAATTTAGTCCCTTCTCCTTGTCGTAGTGCTTCCACTTATTTTGCAGATGGGAGTATTGAAACACTCCTTCTCCCTGACTCGCAATCCATAAATTCCCTTTTGAATCTTCTGTAATTTCGATAATTAAAGCATCTAAATTTTTGATGTGAGTGAAATGTTCTGTTTGTGAATCATATAAACAAACTCCACTCATAGAGCCTGTCCATATTTTTCCTTTGCTGTCTTTAAAAAGAGAATAGATACTATTTTCGTCCAAGCCATCAGTGGTATTATAATTTTTGATTTTACCGGTTTGTGTATTTAGTACCTGAATGCCATCTCCGTATGTACCTATCCATAGATTTTCCCCTGTAAAACAGAGAGCATGTTGGTTATTTTTCTTTAATTCTTTTCTTCCTGTAAAGTCAATAAATTGTCTTGCTGAAGGTACAAAGCAACTTAAACCTGAGTCGTCGGAGGCTATCCAGATATTTCCGTTTTTGTCTTCACAAAAACGGCTGATAATTTGACTTTTGAAATAGGGAATATTGTTAGAACCAGAATAGCCATTGAATTGTCCGCAGTAAGGTGGAAGGTAATTGACACCGTTATAATATGTTCCTATCCATACTCCTCCTTCTCGGTCTTTTAGCATGGGATAGATAAATTTGTCGGATAGTGAATGATTCTCTTCTCCATATTGATTGTAGAGATAACTTTCTTGGGTATTTGGATTAAAAATAGTAAGTCCGTCGTCTGAGCCGATAAAAAAGATTTCTGGGGAGTATTCAATGATGGAATGTATATGTAATATATTTTTCTCTTTGTCTGGTGTGAGATATTTTTTTACCTGCCTTGTCTGAGGGTCTAATTCCCACAAGCCTTGTTCCCATGTCCCAATCCATATATGGTGTGCCTTGTCTTCCCATAAAGCCATGGAGTAAACTCCGTTAGGTTCATTTTCAATCTGAAAAATTTCAAATTTATTAGTTACCTTATTTAAGCGGCAAAGTTGATAGGGACCTGATGCCCATATATTATTTTGTTCATCATTTAATAAGCGGATAATGATGTTGCCATTTTCAGGCATTTCGTATTGTATCAATTTACCGGTTTGTGTGTTATATTGAAAAACACCTTGTTTTCGTGTTGCAATCCAAATATTTTTTTCTTTATCTTGGATAATATAGTTTATCCAAGAATTTATTTTGATATTATTGCTTGTTTTTCGGGTGAACGGCGTAAATGTGTCTTGAATCTGATTATAGATGTACACTCCATTTTCCGTTCCTATCCATAGTTCATTGGTATTTGTTTCACAGATGGTATTGATGGAATTTGCATGTAAACCTGAATAAAGCGGATTGCTTTTTTGATAGAAAGTAAATTGGTTCCCGTCAAATCGACTTAGCCCATTGTCTGTACCAACCCAGATAAATCCCTTTTGATCTTGAAGTATAGATGAAATGTTGTTGGACAAGATTCCATTTTCTATATTATAATGACGAAAATGAAATTGTGTAGGCAGTATAGCATATCCACACAGGTGGATGGACAGGTAGATTATTAAGCAGTAGAAGGCTTTCATGTGTATTGTTTTCTTTTTAAATCTTTACAAAGATGATTAAAACATACGAATAAAGCATATAAAATAGTATAGAAAAATAATTTAAAAGTCTAATTAAAGATTTCGGAACATTGTCTTGAACTATCCGGTATAATTTTTAGAAGTCTTCTTTCTATTCCGTGAAATGCCCTGATATATTCTCTGTTTCACAGTGTGGAATTTGTATCCCACAGTGTGAAATATATATCCCACACTGTGGTTTTTGTATTCCACAGTGTGAAACAGAGAATTTGTTTCCATATTTCTTCCTTTATGTAAGGATGTGTGGAAGAATTATTACTATGGTATCGTTCCTACAAGGTACTGATGTAATCCATTTGTTAATATAATAATCAAAATAGGGCGAATAGGTGTCTGTAAGATAGATGCTAAAATAGTCCTGAAACATATCAGAAAAGTCTAATATAATTATATAACTAATTGAAATATAGAATATTACTTTATTTTGGATATACGTAGTATACCGACTATTTTGGTAGTGGAATGGATGATATTTTTATCACCCCAATCTTTAAACTTCTACATTTGCAACAAAAGAATAAAGAACCCAATTTATATAATATGAAGAACAGGCTTTTGATATTAATGAGTGGTGTCGCTGTGCTGGGAATCACTTCCTGCACGAAACCGACCTACCAGCAACCTGATGCTCCAATTCAGGAAGTACCGTTTACCCAAGTACATATTAATGATGGCTTTTGGTCACCCCGTATTGAAACAAACCGTACGGTTTCCATTCCTTCCGCTTTTAAGGAATGTGAGAAGAACGGCCGTTTTGATAACTTTGCTATTGCAGGCGGACTAAAGAAGGGAGAACATCGTGGTGATTTTTCTTTTGATGATACTGACCCGTATAAGGTAATAGAAGGAGCGTCTTATTCATTGGCGGTGAAGTATGACCCTCAGCTTGATCATTACCTGGATAGTGTAATCAATATTATTGCTGCAGCTCAGGAACCGGACGGATACCTGACTACTTGCGTGACGAATAAATGTGAACGTTTGTCCGGTTGGTGGGGACATTCCAAATGGGAAAAACTGAACAGTCATGAGTTGTATAACAGTGGTCACATGTATGAGGCTGCCGTAGCACATTATCGGGCTACGGGCAAGCGTACATTCCTTGATGTAGCCATCAAGAATGCCGACCTGGTTTGCAAGGTGTTCGGACCGGGTGAAGGACAGAAACATGTGCCCTCGGGCCATCCTATCGTGGAAATGGCATTGTGTAAATTATATAAGGTAACGGGTGACAAGAAATACCTTGATATGGCCCGTTATTTTGTGGAAGAAACCGGACGTGGTACAGACGGTCATAAACTGAATGAATACAGTCAGGACCACAAACCTATTCTTCAGCAGGATGAAATTGTAGGTCATGCGGTACGTGCCGGATACCTCTATTCTGGTGTAGCCGATGTGGCAGCTCTGACAAACGATACGGCTTATTTTCATGCGTTGACCCGTTTGTGGGATAACCTGGTGAGCAAGAAACTGTATATTACCGGAGGTATGGGTTCCAGAGCTCAGGGAGAAGGTTTCGGCCCGAATTATGAATTGCAGAATCATACCGCTTATTGTGAGACCTGTGCAGCCATTGCCAATGTGTACTGGAACTACCGTATGTTCCTGGCCACGGGTGATTCCAAGTATGTGGATGTATTGGAACGTGCCTTGTATAATGGCGTGATTTCAGGTGTTTCTCTGAGCGGTGACAAATTCTTTTATGACAATCCGCTGGAATCAATGGGCGAACACGAACGCCAGCGCTGGTTTGGCTGTGCCTGCTGTCCGGGTAATGTAACCCGCTTTATAGCTTCCGTACCAAGCTATGCGTATGCCACCCAGCAGAATGACATTTATGTGAACCTCTATATCCAGGGTAAGGCAGAAATGCAGACCGCAGACAATAAGGTAACATTGGAACAGACTACCGAATATCCGTGGAACGGAAAAGTAACCATCAAGGTTACTCCTGAAAAAGAAGGTAAATTTGCTATCCGCCTCCGTATCCCGGGATGGACAAAAGCTGCTCCTGTAGCTTCTGATCTGTATGCATATACCGATGCGGCCAAGAAATATACATTGAAGGTAAACGGCTCGGCTACACGTGGAGCAGAAGGTGACGGCTATGAAACTATCGTACGTACATGGAAGGCTGGTGATGTAATTGAACTGGAAATGCCGATGGACGTTCGCCGCATCAAAGCCAACGATAAAGTGGAAGTAGACCGTGGAATGGTAGCATTGGAACGTGGACCGATTATGTTCTGCCTGGAAGGAAAGGATCAGCCTGACAGCATCGTATTCAATAAATTTATTCCGAATGATACTCCGATAGAAGCTTCTTACGATGCCAATCTGTTGAACGGGGTGATGGTATTGAAAGGCACTGCGAAGGAAGTTGAAAAGGATGGTACAGTAAAAGATGTCGCATTCAAGGCTATCCCTTATTCTACATGGAACAACCGCGGAGCCGACCAGATGGAAGTTTGGATTCCGGAATCAAAAGAATATGCAACTCCAACTCCCGAGCCGACCATTGCTTCAAAGGCACAGACATTCACCATTCAGGCTGCAATCCAGAAAGATGCGCCTGAGTCGGCAGCAGTGATGTCTTACGCGTGGGGGGTGAACGACCAGTGGGAGCCGAAACGTTCTTCAGATACTTCCAAGCCTTATTTCTACTGGTGGTTGAAGAATGGTACGATGGAGTCTCTGGCCTACGAATTTGACAAACCTTACACCGTATCTAAAGTGGAAGTCTACTGGCTGGATTTTGATCATTACGACGGTGATTTCCGTGTACCGCAAAGCTGGACATTGTATTACAAGTCTGGAAACAGCTGGAAAGAAGTAGAAACGAGTGATAAATATGGGGTAGAAAAGGACAAATACAATGTAGTAAACTTCAAGCCAGTCCAGACTACCGGATTGAAAATCTCGGCACAGCTTCAGAAAGGAGCTTCGGGAGGTATTATTGAATGGAAAGTAGAGTGATTATTAACCCTTAAATATAAACAAGATGAATACACAGTTAAATCGCATGTTGTTTAGTCGTGCATTTGTAAAAGTGTCGGCATGTGTAGTGCTTTCTGCAGGTTGTTTACCTATGGCAACCTATGCGGAATCTGTTGGAGCACCGGTTGTGGAGACTGTCTTGCAACAAAAGGCTATCTCTGGTAAGGTGGTTGATTCAAAAGGTGAGTCCATTATTGGTGCAAATATTATGGAAAAAGGCACTACGAATGGTACAATTACAGATTTTGATGGTAACTTTAATTTGAATGTCGCTGCCAATGCAGTACTTCAGATTAGCTATATCGGTTATAAGACACAGGAAATTCCTGTCAGTCAGTTGAAAGCAGGTGCTGTCATTACCTTGAAAGAGGATACAGAAGTGATGGACGAAGTCGTGGTAATTGGTTACGGTACGCAGCGTAAAGGTGATGTGACCAGTGCAATTTCTTCTGTAAAAGCTGAAGACTTTACAGTGGGTAAGGTAGGCGATGCTGCCGATTTGATTAAAGGTAAGGTGGCTGGTTTGAGTATTGCAAAAGGTTCTGGTGACCCGAATGCGACTTCTACTATTCGTTTGCGTGGTGTGATATCTGTCAACGGTAGTACCACTCCGTTGGTATTGGTAGATGGGGTAGAAGGTGATTTGAGTACAGTTGCTCCTGAAAATATTGAATCTATTGATGTATTGAAGGATGCTTCTGCTGCAGCTATCTATGGTACCCGTGGCGCGAATGGTGTGATTTTGATTACTACAAAGACAGGTAGACGTGAAGCACACACTACAGCTTCTTATTCTGGCTATGTTTCTGCTTCTCAGTTTGGCAAGAAACTGGACTTTATGACAGCAGAAGATGTACGTGCCGGAAAAACAAACTTTACGGATAAAGGATATGATACAGACTGGTTGGATGCTATCAGCCGTACTGGTTTCACTCATAATCATAGCTTTAATATTTCTGGAGGTACAAAACAGACTACTTATTCAGCAGACTTTACTTATCGTAAGGAAGATGGTGTGATTATGAATACGTATGCAGAAGATATCCGTATGCGTTTTGATGTTTCTCACTGGATGCTGAATGACATGTTGAAGGTTAATTTGAATATGGTCAAGAAATGGCATAAGAATAGTGCAACCAATGCTACGAACAGTGACCAGTCAAATATCTATCGTCAGGCAATTGCCCGTAATCCGACAGCTCCGATTTATAACGAAGATGGTTCTTATAATGAAGATTTCGGGGTAAACTACTACTATAATCCGGTAGGAATGTTGGAAGAACGACTGGGTAATTATAGCTACGAGGAGACTCGTGCCACAGGTAATATTACTCTTGAACCAATTAAAGGTTGGCAAACCAATTTGATGTTAGCTACCAGTCGTTTTGGTGCTCATGATAAAGGGTATAATACTTCTGAATATTACGGAAACCAATTGAACCAATGGACAGGATATGCTTACCATACAAACAGTGAAAGCTATCAGAATAATTTGGAGATTACTTCTAAATATGATTTGAATGTAGGCAAGCATCGTATGAATGCAATGGTGGGTTATAGTTACCAGTATTACAAATACGAACAAAATTATGCTAATAACTATAATTTCCCAACAGACTTCTTCCAATGGAATAATTTGGGTATCGGCCAGGCTTTGAAGGAAGGTAAAGCAGGAATGGGTAGTAGTGCTAGTGAAAATACTTTAATTGGTTTCTTTGCCCGTGTAAGTTATGCTTACGATAACCGTTATAATTTGTTGGTGAGTGTACGTCGGGAAGGTTCTTCTAAGTTCGGAGATAACAATAAGTGGGGTACGTTCCCTTCAGCTTCTTTGGGATGGACCATCAGTAATGAGGAGTTTATGAAAGGCATTACTTGGTTGAATAACTTGAAACTGCGTGCAGGTTTTGGTATTACCGGTGTCATTCCTAATAACCCTTATGAATCTTTAACTAAATATACTTACGGAAGTTCTTATTATTATAGTGATGGTAAATGGTTGCCAGGTTTGTCTGTAAACTCTAACCCGAATCCGGATCTTCGATGGGAAAAATCTACGGAATTCAATGTGGGTTTAGATTGGAGTGTATTGGATGATCGTTTGGGTGGTTCTATTGACTTATATAATAAGAAAACCACTGATTTGTTGTTCTTGTACACAGTACCTACTCCTCCAAATTTGTATAATCAGACTTTGGCTAATGCGGGTTCTGTACGAAATCAAGGTATAGAGATAGCTGTAAATGCAGTTCCGGTGCGTACAAAAGACTTTGAATGGAAAACTGTTGTAACAGTTTCAGCTAATAAAAATAAACTGCTGAGCTTGTCTAACGACATGTATGAATCAAATAGTTTCATTGATACCGGGGGACTGGGGGAACCTATTAGTATTTCTACTCACCGTATGGAAGAAGGGCATGCTTTAGGAGATTTTTATGGATTGAAATCTGTTGGTGTATCCGAAAATGGTTTGTTCCTGATTGAAAAACCGGATGGAGAAATTGTGGAATTTGCTAATGATCAGTTGAAAAATGATGAATATCGTCAGTACTTGGGTAGCGGTTTGCCTAAAGTCTATTTGGGATGGACAAATAATTTGTCTTATAAAAACTGGGATTTGAGTATGCAGTTTACCAGCCAATTGGGATTCAAGATTTTGAACGAGCCTCGTGCTTTCTATGAAAACAATTCTATTGCATACAACCGATTGAAATCTGTTGAGGAAGCTCCTTATGGTGGACAGTATACATTGTCTTCTTCTCAGCCTCAGACTTTTGTAAGTTATTATCTGGAAGATGGTGATTTCTTGAAGTTGACAAACCTTACTATTGGCTATACTTTCCCAATAAAGAAGAATAATAAATACATCAAGGGGGTACGTGCTTATTTGTCAGGTGATAACCTGTTCTGTATTACTGGATATTCAGGACTGGATCCGGAATTGTCAAATGCCAATCCTACCTATGCGGGTATCGACTACCGTGATAAATATCCATCCATTCGTTCGTTTACCTTTGGCTTGAACTTAACTTTCTAATATTGAATCGATATGAAATCAAATTTATATAAATCATTACTCGGAACAGTAATCGGTGCAAGTATGCTCTCACTGAATAGCTGTACCGATTTGAGCGAAACTATTTATAGTGAACTGGCATCTGAAAAGTACGAATTTACAGATAAGGATGCGGCTGCCATGTTTGCTCCTGTATATTCTTCCTTACGTAGTTTGTATTGGGGATGGAATGGTTATGCAGATGTGATGGATGAGACCTCTGATTTGTGGACTACCCCTTTGCGAATTGGAGTGGGATGGGGAGATCTTTATATTGCTATGCATGAACACAATTTCCATTCACAGATTGACCACCTGTGGACTGAATGGCAATATGCCTATGAGGGTATCAATACTTGTAACAAACTGTTGGCTGACGAGGCTGTACAAGAAGTTGAAACATCAGTTGCGCAACTTCGTGCTTATCGTGCATTGTATTATTACATTTTGTTTGATTTGTTCCGTAACATTCCATTGGATACTACGTATGATCATCCGGCCGGCTGGCAACCCGAGCAAGCTAAACCGCAGGAGGTTTGGGATTTTCTGATTACGGAACTGAATGACATTAAAGATAAGTGTGGTAATGAAGTGAAAATGGGTGAAATCAATAACTATGCGGTACACATGATTCTTGCCAAAATGTATCTGAATCATAATGCATGGTTTAATGATCACTCGGATGATTCTTATTATCAGAAATGTATTGATGAATTAAATCAGGTATTAGCCGGTCCGTTCTCATTGGCACCGAATTATTCGGATAACTTTAAGGAAGATATTTCTACGTCTCCGGAAATTATTTTCGGCATACCATTTGAATATTTGTATGCAGGTGGTAACTATTATGCTAATAAATGGATGAACGAAGCAGGGCGTGCAACATTTGGATTTACCGGATGGGCTACAGGCGGAAGTGCAGCTTTGCCACAGTTCCTGGAAACTTATGATCCGGATGATACACGTTTTACAGACTGTTGGATTGAAGGTGAACAGAAAGATATGAATGGTAGTACTATTTATGTTGATGGAAAACCTTTGAACTATACACGTGAAATTCGTAGTACAGATAATCCCGGATGTTATCCGATGGAGGGAGCCCGTTTGGTAAAATATGAAATTAAATCGGGCGACTGGGGTACTTCTTACGATGATGTTCCTTTCTTCCGGTTGGCAGATGCTATGATGATGAAAGCTGAATGTTTGTTACGTTTGGGTGGATATAATGGTGAGACCGAACAAGATGCAGCTAATCTGGTTACAGAAGTACGCCGACGTGCTTTTAAAAATAATCGGGGAAAAGCAGAGCGTACAGTTGCTCAGTTGAAAGGTGGTAGCATATATAAATATGGTCATCGTGAAAATACAGCCAAACAAGATGAACCGGATAATTGGGTAACTACAGAAGAAGGTGGCGCTGATATTATTTTAGGTGGATTATTGGATGATTTGGCATGGGAGTTTGTAGCAGAACATCATCGTCGCCAGGACTTGATTCGTTTCCGTATGACGAACGGACAGAATGTGTTCAATGGCAAATCTTGGTTCTGTAAAGACCGTACAGAAGATGTGAATGATAATCATTGTGATATCTTCCCGATTCATAAGACATTCCTGGAAGGAAACTTGAAGTTGAAACAAAATCCGGGTTATGGAGGTTAATGAAAACACTTAAAAAAGATTTATCATGAAAAAGAATATATTATTAGCATTTTGCTGCTGTTCGTTGCTCGCATTTACAGCATGTAGTGACGATTACAATGATGCTACCTCAAAACATGTTTATGGGGAAAATGAAAACCCTTATTTAAAGATTGACACAGAAGCTCAGATTTCTGCTACTGGTGCCTTGGAAGTAAATGGAGAACATTCATATACAGTAAAGCTTTCGGACTATGCTGCAAAGTTTGAAGAAAAGATGGGTATGAGTGTAGATGCTGTGATTGATGGATTGAGCACAGGCGAAACCGTTTTCTATCCGATTAATACGACTCGTAATCAGTGGTTAAAGACGCCATATAACAAGGACGATGCCGGTTGGTATTTCAACTCGGCGAACCAGCCTTGTGCGCAGGATGATGAGGCTTGCAAAGCATCTGTTGTATTGGATAAGACCAATAAAGAGCTGGTTTTCGAGTTAACGGAAGGTGGAATTACCGCTGGTACAGTGTTGGCATTAGAAGTTGGATTTGCTAAAAACGGACCGGATTATGATAATTATGTACGCTTTACGTTGAATGCCAGTGTGACGGACCCCAGTGTTGCTGTTTTATCTTTAACCTTTGCAGAAGGTGCAGCGCATACCGTAAATCTGTCTGACTATCAGGAAAATATTGAAGCTGTTTTTGATATGCCATATGCTGATTTTATTTCTGCAATTGCAGAGAATGATGGTATTAAATTTAGCTTATTTGATATCACTACAGGTGCGGTAAAGGATATGGGTGAACACTATACTGCTAATGCTCCAGGCTATTGGATGAATGCTGCTGGTGATTATATCAATTGGGGGGTAGATGGCTTTGCATCATACATAGAATATTATAGTGATGATGAAGCATGTGGCATTGGCTATAATGCCGATCTTCCGTCTGGTACTAATGGACAATTTACAGTAGGATGGGTAAATACAAATGATACCTCTAAGTTCTTCCGTTTAATTGTAACTTGGACTATTCAATAATATAAAGACTTAGGTATTATTGATATAAATCTCATCCTAAATGATAGAAACCTCAGAAAATTTCTGATCAGGTTATTTTGATGTGTTTCTTCATTTAGGATGAGTTTTTGTTATATCTTTTTGAGAATCTATGAGAGATACAGTTCTAAAATTATTTATCATTGGGAGTCTTTTGAATCTCCTTCTTGGTGTGGGGGGATGTAAACAAGATTCATTAGCTACAGATGAAAAGCCGGTAGAGAATATTCCGGATGATCAGGTGATGGACGAATCTGAAATCGAGGACTTTGATAAATATTACAAGCCGGCTGAATTTGAGGGGATGGATATGCTCCGAAGTGATGCCAAATGGTCATGGTTCCGCTCCAAACAAAGTGAGCATTTCTTCGTATTCTGGGAAGCTGGTTTTGGTGATGACCCTAATGCGGAAACAGTTCCTGCCAATTTGAGAGTAGATATCGATGACCTTTTGGAAAAGGCTGAGCAGTTCTATAAGACCAATATCGAAAAGCTGAAGTTTGCGGAAACCGGACAGGGAAAATCATTTTTGGACCGCTACAAGATGGAAATTTATCTGTTGTATCAGGAAGAATGGCTAGCCACTGGTTCCGGATACGACAATACCATCGGAGCCTTGTGGGTAAATCCGAGTACATGCCAGCCTGTAGGCTCTACTATTGCACACGAAATCGGACATAGTTTCCAGTATCAGGTGTATTGCGATAAGTTATGCCAGGGAGGAAATGATGACCTTAAATCGGGTTTCCGCTATGGATATGAAGGAAGTAATGGTGGATGTGGCTTCTGGGAGCAGTGTGCGCAGTGGCAATCATTCCAGGATTATCCGGAGGAGATGTTTACCTCTTATAACTTTGACGTCTGGTTGAATAATAATCATCGTCATTTTGAAAATGAATGGATGCGTTATGCCAGTTATTGGTTGCAGTCTTATTGGACTATGAAACACGGTATTGAGACGATTGGTAATATATGGAAAGGTTCTGTTTATCCGGAGGATGCCATTTCGGCTTATACACGGTTGTATTGCAAGAACGATTGGAACAAGACGAAAGAAGAGTTGTATGATTATGCCAGC
>ENA-OPWW01000762-OPWW01000762.1-human-gut-metagenome-genome-assembly--contig:-NODE-762-length-14541-cov-1.846680_pt1 | contig 14541 bp, 7 predicted proteins | sample MGYA00241513_ERZ502018 | MGnify/ENA primary metagenome ERZ502018 (study PRJEB25962, sample SAMEA2042987) | human gut metagenome | biome: human gut; feature: human-associated habitat; material: faeces...
ACCGTTTGATTCGAGAATATCGGAAACGATACGGCAGGTATAGGGGAAGTTATCGGGGAACATACGTTTGAGCGCACGATGAGCGAGGTTTCCGTGACCTACCTCACGACGTCCCACACCGCGCTGTGCGCGTGCCTCCCCTGTTGAGAAGGGCGGGAAATTATAGTGAAGGAGGAAACGCTCTTTACTCTGGTTGAGCACATCGTCAACAATCTTCTCATCAAGAGTTGTGCCGAGAGTAGCTGTAACAAGAGCCTGAGTTTCGCCACGCGTGAAGATAGCTGCTCCGTGAGGACCGGGAAGATAATCAACCTCCGTCCAGATAGGACGGATTTCATCGGTCTTACGACCGTCAAGACGGATACCTTCATCGAGCACGCAGCGACGCATTGCCTCTTTTTCAACGTCATGATAGTAGCGCTTAACCATAGCCACACGCTGATCCTCAGTATAGTTCTCAAGCTGCTCCTCTGTCATCGGAGGGAGACTCTCTATATATTCATCGCAGATGGCTGCGAAAGAATCATTACGCCAATGCTTGTCGGCAGACCCGGTGCGGGCGATGGCGTAAGCCTTGTCGTAAAGCTCCCGAATGATGGTCTGACGCAGCTCTTCATCATTCACCTCGTGGCAATAGGTCCGTTTCACGTCCTTGCCCAGCTCCTTCGAAAGTTCGATCTGTACGGCACAGTGTTTCTTAATCTCTTCGTGAGCGAACTTGATAGCTCCGAGCATCACCTCCTCGGACACCTCCTTCATCTCGCCCTCGACCATCAGAATATTGTCGATGGTACCGCCGACCATGATGTCCAGATCGGCGTCCTGCATCTGCGAGAAGGCCGGGTTGATGACGTACTGACCGCCGATACGGGCCACACGCACCTCCGAAATCGGACCGCCGAACGGGATGTCCGAAACAGCCAGTGCAGCCGATGCGGCCAGTCCGGCCAGAGCATCGGGCTGAATATCTTTGTCCGCCGAAATCAGGTTTACGGTCACATATACCTCGGCGTGATAGTCCGACGGAAACAGGGGACGCAGCGCACGGTCGATCAGACGGGCTACGAGGATCTCGCTGTCGTTAGCCTTGCCCTCACGCTTCATGAAACCGCCGGGATAGCGACCGCAAGCGGCATATTTCTCCTTATACTCCACCTGGAGCGGCATAAAATCAGTGTCGGGTTTCGCGTCCTTGGCGGCTACCACCGTTCCCAGGAGCATCGTATCTCCCATCTTCACCACGACGGAGCCGTCGGCCTGCTTGGCCAGTTTGCCCGTTTCGATCATGATTTCGCGGCCGTCTGCCAGCGTGATCGTCTTCCGGACTGCATTGTACAACTTCTTTTCTTCCATAGATATTTTTACGTCAAAATGTATGTTCCAAATTACAAATGGGGCTGCCAAAAGAAACTTTGGCCAACCCCATTTTTCTGCCTCCGGGACTATTTACGGAGATTGAGCGTCTTGATGATTGCTCGGTAGCGCTCGATATCGACCTCTTTCAAATACTCCAGCAACTGGCGGCGCTTGCCGACCAGACGCAGCAACGCACGCTGTGTACCGAAGTCGTGTTTGTTGCTACGAAGGTGTTCCGTAAGGTGGTTGATACGGAACGAGAACAGCGCGATCTGGCTCTCGGGAGAACCCGTGTCGGTGTTGGACTTTCCGTACTTACCGAAAAGCTCCTGCTTTTTTTCAGCTGATAAATAACCCATTTTCAAAAGTTTATTTAGTTCCACTCTACGACGCATTCCCCTTACCGTGAATAACGCCAGAGCGTGGCGCAAAGGTACGAACTTAATTCACAATAACCAACTTAAACGAATACAATTTTTTAGCTGAAGAGCCCTCTTTTTTTGCAAACCGGAGCGAAAAACACTATTTTTGCCAAAAAAGAAGACACATAGAACATGAAAAAGATCGCCCTGCTGCTCTACACCGTTATCGTTCTGGTCCTTGCAGCGAGCTGCGACCGCCGCGCAGAGTACCTTACGGCAAGCGGCGCGATGCTGGGTACGACTTTCCAGGCAACGGGCGACATCACGGACTGCACCGCACAGGAACTCTACCGGGCCATTATGCAAATCGACGCCGAAGCCAAGGCTTCGATGTCGATTTTCGACTCCACCTCCCTGCTGAGCCGCATCAACCGGGGAGAGACCGACTCGCTCGACGAACATATCATCTACAACCTCCGTCTGGCCGAACGGTTCAGCCGCTTGAGCGAAGGTCACTACGACGTGACGGTCAAGCCGCTGGTCGATGCCTGGGGATTCGCCGGGCACGAGGCGGAACGCACCCCGAACCTCGATTCGCTCCTGCAATTCGTAGGTTACCGGCGCGTCCATATCCGGGACGGCAGGCTCGTGAAGGACGATCCCCGCGTACAGCTCGATTTCAACTCGATCGCCAAGGGCTATACGGTCGATCTGGTCGCGGCCCTCATGGAGCGCTGCGGCGCGAAGAACTATCTGGTGGAGATCGGCGGCGAATGCCGCTGCCAGGGTGTCAGCAGCAAAGGCATTCCCTGGCGGATCGGCATAGAAACTCCCTTCGACGGCAATATGTCCGACGGCGCCTATCTCACCGGACGTATCCGCATGAGCGAAGGAGGCCTGGCCACTTCGGGCAACTACCGCCGCTTCTACCGCGACGCCGCAGGCAATAAGATATCCCACACGATCGACCCGACAACGGGCCGCAGCGTCACGTCACGATTGCTTTCCGCCACCGTGGTCGCGGACAACTGCGCCGAAGCCGACGCCATGGCGACCATGTATTTGAGCCTGGGCGCGAACAAGGCCATCGCCCTCTCCCGGAAAATTCCCGACGCGAAGGTCTATTTTATCCTCGACGACGGGAAAGACGGCTACGAAATTTACTGCTCGCCGGCGATGCAAGAAATGATGATTCCAGAATAATCCCATTGCGTACGAATGAAACAAGTTCTATTTCTCTATAACCCCCAGTCGGGAAAAGGAAAAATCGAAAAAGATTCCCAAGCCATCGGCGAAATGTTCCGGCAGGCCGGCTACTCGATCGTAGACGGTCCGATCGATTTCAGCCGCAACCCTTTCAATGGACACGAAACGGTCGATCTGGTGGTCGTGGCGGGCGGCGACGGCACGGTCAATTACGTGGTCAATCGGATGAAGGAGAAGCACCTCGACCTGCTGCTGGGCATCATCCCGGCAGGTACGGCCAACGACTTCGCCGGAGCGCTCGGCATGGAGAAAAACCCGGTCAAGGCGGCGGCGCAACTCCTCGGCGGCACGGAAGAGCGGGTCGATTGCGGACGCGTGAACGACCACTATTTCGTTAATATCTTCAGTTTCGGCATCTTCACCACCACGTCCCAGCGCACGCCGGACAAACGCAAGCACCAGATCGGCAAGCTGGCCTACCTGATCGAGGGCGTGAAGGAGTTCCGCTCGGTACACGGCATTCCGCTGCAAATTCTCGCCGACGGCAAAGCCTTCGACCTCGAATCGCTCATGGCCTTGATATTCAACGGAGAAACGGCCGGAGGATTCCACCTTGCCCCCCGCTCGAGCATTAAGGACGGTATGTTCGACTGTCTGTTGCTGCAAAGGCGCAACATGCTCTTCTCGGTCGTATCGATGCTCCGTCACCTGCTGGGCGGTCGGCCCTCGCAGGTAAAACATTTCCGAGCCCGCACGCTCGACATCACCTCGCCGATCAACGAACCTACCGACGTGGACGGACAGAAGGGGGCCGATTTCCCGCTGCACATCGAATGTCTGCACAACGAGCTCCGCGTCGTCTGCCCGCTGTCGGAGGCACCCCGCCGGGGCCGGTTCGCCTATTTCAAGAATCTGATCAGCAAACTGGCATGGTGGCGGACGAGATAACCCTGCAAAAAGTTTCGATCTCCCGCATCAAGCAGGAGATGCGGGACGTTTATTACCTGTCGGACGACCTGGTGATCGCTTCGTTCGACATCCACCGCGATACGCTGGGCAACTACCCCGCCCTGATCGACGGCTTCTCGGCGATCATCATGGCCAGCGGTTCGGCCGTCGTAGCGATCGATACGGAAGAGTACGAAGTCGTGCCCGACACGATCGTCTTCTTCAGCCCCGACCGCGTGATCCGCACGGTGGCCAGCACCAGCGATGCGGCGGCCTATTTCGTCGCCTGTTCCAAATCGTTCATCAACGAGATCCAGATAGACCTTTCGGCCTCGCTGCCCGTCTATATGCGTTTCGGCAAACAGCCCTGCCTGCGGGTGACACCCCAGGACACGCACGAGATCCGACAGGTGTTCCAACTCATCAAGACGATTCTTGCCAGCGACAAGGAACATTACAGACAGGAGATCATCCGCTGCCTGTTCACCGCAGTCTTCTACATCATCACCGAGCTGAACATGCGCGAGCAGAAAAACACGGTCAAGTTGGGGCGCGGCGAGGTGATCTTCGAAGAGTTCATGGAATTAGTCCGGCAATACAGCAAACAGGAGAGGAACGTCCGGTTCTATGCCCGCCGCCTCAACATCACCCCCAAATACCTTTCGACCGTTTCCAAGGACGTGAGCGGCAAAACCGCCGCCCGGTGGATCGACGAAGCGGTGATCCTCGAGGCAAAAAGCCTGCTGCGCTATTCGGGCATGAGCATCCAGGAGATCGCCTATCACCTCAACTTCTCGACCCAGTCGTTCTTCGGCAAATATTTCAAACAACACACGGGCTACAGCCCGTCGCGGTTCAAGCGCAAGGGCAGCTGACGGACCGAGGCATCCCGGAATAAAAAAGGGACGTGTCAAATCGAGAAATTCGGCGCATCCCTTTTCAGGTATGTAAAAACAGGTAAAATACAAGGCATCGAGGTTCACGGCGAAGAGTGTGTACCGACGCACATGATCGAGCCGTGACACCGATAATAACGAAGCAGTTTGCCTGTTATGACGCACCGCCTTTTTCGACCGAAAGATTATCGCACCCCGGCTTTCTCCCGATCGGAACCCTTTTTCCTCGGCGACGGTTTGGTCTTGCGGACCGGCGGCTTCCGGTCGAACGCCTTCTCCACTTCGATCTCGAAATCCGAAAGCACGTTCATATAGTTGATAAAGGCATCGTAGGACGATTCGTAAGGATTGAAATAGGCATGTACGTCCCCGTCCGACAACCACTTGGTCGCCATATAATAGAAATGATCCGAAGCCTGCATGAAGTTCCACACGTGGTCGAAATCGGGATCCTTCAGCCGGGCGATCTTATCCCGCAGGGCATACAGTTTTCCGAAAGCTTCGTTCTGCAATTCGTTGCCCAGCCACGCCGTGATGTCACGTTCCTCGTCCGCCCAAGACATCACGTGCGGACAATGGAGTACGGCGACGGGCTGGTATTTCGCAGCGGCTTCGCTCACCGTAGCGAACTCCAACCCCTCCCGCTTCAGAACAGCCGGAACGAGCGCCTTCATAAAGTCGAAAATACCCGTATCGGCACGCTGGTGCTCGCCGAAGGTTTCGTAATCCATGAAGAGATTGACCACATCCCCCTCCAGCTCGTCCGAAGCGAGCCACCCCGTGTATTTTTCCGCCGTGAGAGGCCATTGGTCCCACCCTCGGTTGGAGAAACGGAACGCGATGTCGTCCGAGAGCTTGTAATTGCGCAGCAACAGCCTCAAGCGCTGGTCGAGCGCATTGGCATAAACATAGCCGGGCGACTTCCATCCCAGTACGTGTCGGGCTCCCTCGGCCAACATGGTCTTGAAACCCATCTCGGCCACATCGGAGCCGATCCGGTCGGAATAGATCAGTTCGGTATTGCGAAAGGCGGTCGGCGCAACGCCGAACTCCTTTTTCATCAGTTCGGTATGGAGCGCAACCTGCTGCATGAAATCCTCCTTCGACGAAAGCGAAGCCAGCGAATGGGAGTAAGTTTCGGCCAGGAACTCCACGCAGCCCGTCCGGGCCAGGCGGCGGAACGAATCGAGCACCTCGGGCGCATACGCCCGCATCTGTTCGACGGCCAGCCCCGTCAGCGAAAAGGTACAGCGGAAACGCCCCTCGCTCTGCCGGATCAGATTGAACAGCAAGGCATTCATCGGCAGATAGCACTCACGCGCGACCTTCTGCATGATCGAGCGATTGGTCAGGTCGTCCAGGTAGTTGTGGTCACGGCCCATATCGAAGAAACGGTAACGCTTCAGCCGCCAGGGCTGGTGTACCTGAAAATAGAAACAAATCGTTTTCATACTCCGCAAATATTTTAATTGTTCGCCTCCGCGACGACAGTTTCGTAAACCGTCTTGATCTTCGCTGCGGCATTGGTCCATTTGAGTCCGGTCACCTCTTCCAGCCCTTTCGAAGCGAACATCCTACCCAGAGCCGGATAAGTAAGAAGCCCGTAAATGGCATCGGCCAGAGCATCCACGTCCCAGTAATTCACTTTAATGGCGTAATCCAGCCCCTCCGCCACACCGCTTTGCCGCGAGATAATCACGGGAACGCCCGAACGCATGGCCTCGAGCGGCGAAATACCGAACGGCTCCGACACCGAAGGCATGACATAGACATCCGACAGACGGAACATCCGCTGCACCTCCCCGCCCTTGAGGAACCCCGTGAAATGGAAGCGGTCGGCGATCCCCAACTGGGCCACGCGCCGCACCACATGGTTCATCAGATCGCCCGAGCCGGCCATGACGAAACGCACATCCGAAACCCGTTGCAGCACCTTGGCCGCAGCCTCGACGAAATAATCGGGACCTTTCTGGTAGGTGATGCGTCCCAGGAAGGTGACGACCTTATCCTTGACCGCCCGCTCCGGCGCAGCCTCCTCCGACTCGCCGAAACGCACGGCGTTATGCACCGTCACGACCTTATCGGCCAGAATGCCGTACTTGCCGATGACGATGCGACGCGTCAGCTCCGACACCGCGATCACCCGGTCGGCAGCCTGCATACCCGCCTTTTCGATGGCATAGACCCGACGGTTGATATTCTCGCCGCTGCGGTCGAACTCCGTGGCGTGCATGTGCACCACCAGCGGCTTACCCGAAACCCGCTTGGCCGCAATTCCGGCGAAATAGGTCAGCCAGTCGTGGGCATGGATCACGTCGAACTGCCCTTCGAGGTCTTTGGCCACCTGCGCCGCCACCATTGCATACCGGGCGACCTCCTCCATCAGGTTGGCGCCGTATTTTCCGGAGAAGGTGTAGCGCTGTTTCCATACGTCGGTCCACTCGTGTGTCCGGCCGCTGCGAACGAACTCGTCGTGGTAGGCGGCATACTCCTCCGGAGAGATGTAGGGCAACATGTTCGAATCGATGTGGATGAACGAAACCTTCTCGAGCAGCTCTTCGGAAAACTCATGATCGCGCGTACCGATCGTTTCCACGTCGCTCGCATTCACCACGCGGACGAAGCGCTGGTCCTCGTCGCCATAGGCACGCGGCATGACGAAAACGACCTCCACACCGTTGCGTGCAAGACCGCGCGTCATACCGTAGCAGGCCGTACCCAGCCCGCCGGCGATATGGGGAGGAAACTCCCAACCGAACATCAACACTCTCATTTGTATTCTATTTTTTTATTCTAACAATTATATCTTTCCATGTACCCTTATCCGACGGTCGCAGCATCGAATCCGAGGAGTGCTTATTCGCGGCCCGAAACCGTGTCCGCCATGCACCCTTCCCCTAAATCCGCTTCTCGGAGGGAATTTGGGACACTGCGCCCCCGAAAAGGTACACTCAAAGTATATAATCACGTTTCATTTCGTAACTTATTCGACTTCGCGAAACACCGGTCGCCCCTCCCGGCAACCTCCATCCCGGCCTGCCCGGGCCGACAGAAAAAATTTCGGACACCTTACGCGGCGGCAAGTTCTTTTCCTTCGCATCCTTTAGCGCTTTTTCCGAAGACCCGGCAACAACCCGTGTCCCCGGCGACGACGCCAGCGTTCGGTCGTTTCACGGATCATCAACACCGCCCCGACACTCCACGCCTGCGACACGGCGCCCCAAGGCGCATGCGGAGGATCGCCGTCGAATAGCTCGTTGATCGATCCGATACCGTAACTCTGAATCTCCTCGCCGAAACGGGCGAGCAGCTCCTCCGCCCGAGGCAGAAACTCACGGCCACCGAGGTCGAACGAAGCCTTGACATAAAACCAAAGCGGCCAAACCCATACGGAGCCGTTCATCGAAGCCTCCGCACGAACGGCTTCATCGCCCTCGCAGCGGTTCTTATAGCGAGGATTGCGGGGCGAAAGCGAACGCAGCCCTTTGGGTGTCAGCAAATGCTGCCCCACGATCCGAAGCACCGAAGCCTGCTGCTCCTCATCGAGCATCTTGTAATCCAAACCGCACGCCACCACCATATTCGGACGAATCCACCGATTCGGCCCTTCAGGACCTACGAAATCGGCCAGATACCCGTCGTCGCCGCTCCAGAACATCTCCCGGAAAGCGTTCCGAATCCGCTCAGGCCACGCTTTCCACTCGCCGACGAACTCCTCCTCGCCGAAACAGGAAGCCAGCTCAAGGGCATAACACACGGCGTTGTACCAAAGTGCGTTGATTTCGACCGGATACCCGTCCCGCGACACGACGGGGACACCGCCTGCCAGCGCATTCATCCAGGTAAGGGCCTTGCCGGGCGCCGAGGCCCACACCAAACCGTTATCGTGCACGGCCACGCCGCCGACGCCCCGGCGATAAGCCGCCAGCAGCTCTTTCATCACGATACCGTAGCGCTTCCATATCTCCTCCTCACCCAGCGTCCGCTGCAACTGCTGAAGCACCCAGAAAAACCAAAGCGGAGCATCCGCAGCCTCGGCAGCCGAGAAAGAACCCGTAAACATACCGTCCCGGCGTCCGCGCACGACCGTATCGAGCACATCCAGGCAATCCTCCGTGCGTCCCTGCTCCAGCGCGATGCCGGGCAGCGCTACGAGCGTCTGACGTCCGATCTGCCCATACCAGGGATACCCGGCCAGCACCTCGGCCCGCCCGTCCTGGCGGCGGACGACGAACTGCCGGGCAGAGTGGCGCAGGCAACTCAGAAAATCGACCTTGCGGCTGCGGGCGCTCAGAGCCTCCGCAAACATTCCGCCGATGGCCGCAGGATCGGGAATGGCTTCGACGGACGCAGAGAAAATCACGCTTTGCCGCCGACCGAGACTGAGTTCGAAATAACCCGTCGTAAGCAGATCCTCATCTCCCTCGTATCCTCGCTCGATCTCTCTGGCGTATTCGAAATTATAGTACCAGTCGGGAGCCGGCACGAACTCCGCATCCCGGCAATCGGTTTGCAGGTACAGCCAGGGAAAATCGGAATACAACCGACACTTCACCCCGCCCGGAATCGGCCGGGAACGTCCGTCGGCCTCCATATTGGCATGCGTGAGCGCATGTTTGTCCCGGAAGGCGAAGAAAGGCCGGAGCCTAAGCCGGACGTCGGACGGCGCCTCCAGCAGCGTATAGCGGATCATCAACTGCGTGCGGTTGTGTATCCAGAGCAGCTCTTTCCGCAACACGATGCTTCCCACGCGGTAGGTGATCGTCGGTGTCGGCGTATATTCGAAATCGGTGATGTACTTATGCCCCCGAGGTTCGTAGGTTCCCGGAAAACGGTGCAGCGCCAGATTGAAGGATTGCCCGTCGTGCACGACGGTTTCATCCACCGACGAGAGCAGCACGTAAGCGCGGTCGCTGTCGTCGATGGGTGCCACCATCAGACCATGGTACTTGCGCGTGTTGCAGCAAACGATGGTCGTGCTCATATAGCCGCCTCTGCGATCCGTAGCCAGCATTTCGCGCTGCAACGAATACTCCAGATTTCCCAGTTCCTTCTTATCAAATGTAAGTACCGACATAACTGTTTGTTCTTTATGTTCATTTCCGACAGAGCGGAACGGCAAAATCAGCCCTACTCCTGCCGGACCCGTCGAATCGTCTGTTTCTTTTTCCGGTCGGCCGGATCGTAAAAAGTCCGGTCCTTTCGAACGATCTTGGCGTAAGAGAGCGGAAGGCTCGGCAATGCCTCTCCGTAAGCCCGCACGATTGTTTCCGCCTGCCGCTATCTTTTCTGAAAGATACCGTTTTTTTCGCAGACCGTCAAGTCCAAGCTCGGCGAAAATCCGGAATTTATCAAAAAATAACCTTTTTGCAACAACTATTTCACGCCCACTTGACCAGTGCGAAATCCATACGATGCGGCAACATCGGATTCTGCGGGAAAATGCGCAGCGCCATATCGAACATCCCGGCCTGTTCGGGAACATAGTCCAAGGCGAAAGTCACCTGGCTGCCCGAAACCTGCACCTGGCTGAGCGGCACGGTGCGGATGACCTCCACGACCCGGTCCGGCTCCACGGGACGGGCCACGACCAGTTCGGCCCCCACGTCCTCCGGAGCGAGTCCGGCCAGGTCGAGCGTGAGTTCGAAATGGTAACTGCGCCCCACGAAGATCGGCTTGTCTCCGACCCGGGCGCGCTGCACATCCACGATCTTCACGCCGGGCCAGGCGGCCAGCACCTTGTGTTTCCAAGCGACGAGCGCACGGGCGGCAGCGAAATCATTTTCAATAAGCTCCCGCTTGCGGGCTGCCAGCCGGTTATAGAAGCGCACCTCGTAGTCGCGCAGCATCCGGTTGGTCGTGAAGTTGGAAGCGATCTCGGCGATACATTTCTTGACCGAAGCCATCCACGCGTGCGGAACACCGTCGGCACCCCGGTCGTAGTATTTCGGAGCGATCTCCTCTTCGATCGTGTTGTAAATCATCTCGGCGTCGAGTTCGTTCTGGTACTGCTGATCGGAAAATACCGCCTCCATCGGCAGCGCCCAACCGGCGCCCTCCTTGTACCCCTCGACCCACCAGCCGTCGAGCACCGAAAACTGCAACACGCCGTTCATCACACACTTTTCGCCCGACGTGCCCGAGGCTTCGAGCGGCCGGGTCGGGGTGTTGAGCCACACGTCCACGCCCTGCACCAGGCGACGCGCCAGCTCCATGTCGTAATTCTGCAGGAAGATGATCTTGCCGGAGAACTGCGGCATGGCTGCGACTTCGATGATCCGCTTGATGAGATCCTGTCCCGGCTGATCGTTGGGATGCGCCTTGCCCGCAAAGATAAACTGCACGGGACGCTCCTTGTTGTTGACGATGGCCGCCAGGCGATCCAGATCGGTGAAGAGCAGCAACGCCCGTTTGTAAGTGGCGAAACGGCGCGCAAAACCGATCTTCAGCACATCGGGCTTGATGCTCTCGAGCACCTGCATGACCTGATGGGGCGAATCCATGCGCACCTGCCCGGGATCGCAGTAGCGGCGGCGGATCAGGCGAACGAGCTTCTCTTTGAGCACCATGCGCTCCTGCCAAAGGTCTTCGTCCGGGATGTCGTACACCTTCTTCCACTCCGAAATACGATATTCGTGCCCCTCGAACCCTTCGGGAAAATAGCGGGCATACAGACGACGCAGGCGCGTAGCCGTCCAGGTCGGGAAGTGCACACCGTTGGTCACGTAACCGATATGCAGCTCGTTTTTGAAGTAGCCCGGCCATAAATTCCCCAAAATCTCTTTGGAAACCTCGCCGTGCAGCCACGACACCCCATTGACCTCCTGCGAAAGGTTGCAGGCGAGCACCGACATCGAGAATTTCTCGTTCGGATCCTCCGGATCGACACGTCCCAGACCGATGAACTGCGCCCAGTCGATCCCCAGTTCCCCGGGATAGTGCGACAGGTACTGCCGAACCATCGCTTCGGGAAACGCATCGTGTCCCGCCGGAACGGGCGTATGAGTCGTAAACAGCGAGGAGGAGCGGACCACTTCCAGCGCTTCGGCGAAAGTCAGGCGGCGGCGCAGCACCAGGTTGCGGATGCGCTCCAGCCCGAGAAATGCCGCATGACCCTCGTTGCAATGGGAAACGTCTTGCGCGATATGCAGCGACTGGAGCGCCCGCACACCGCCGATACCCAGCAGAATCTCCTGTTTGAGCCGGTTCTCCCAATCGCCGCCGTACAGGTAATGCGTCACCCGGCGATCCTCCTCGAGATTGGCCTCGTAATCGGCGTCGAGCAGGTACAAGTCGGTACGTCCCACCCGGCAAAGCCAGATGCGGGCCGTGAGCGTACGTCCCGGCAGGGGAATCGACACGGTCGCCCAGTTGCCCACCGCATCGCGCACGGGCTGGATCGGCAGCTTCGAGAAGTTCTGTGCTTCGTAAGTCGCCTGCTGAGCCCCCTGAGCGGAGAGTTTTTGAGTAAAATAACCGTACCGGTACAGCAATCCGACCGCGACCATCGGCACGTTCTTGTCGGACGCCTCCTTCAGATAGTCGCCGGCCAGGATGCCCAAACCGCCCGAATAGATCTTCAGCGAAGCATGCAAGCCGTATTCCATCGAGAAATAGGCGATCTTCGGTGTCGCCGGATCGGGTTTTTCGGACATGTAGCTCTTGAACTGCGCATATACCGCATCAAGCGAAGCCAGGAACGACTCGTCCCGCTCCAACTCTTTCAGCCGGTTTATGGTCAGCAGATCGAGAAAAGCGATCGGATTACGTTCGCTTCGGTTCCAAAGGTCGGGATCGATCTCCTCGAACAGATCCCGGGCGCCGGAATTCCAGCACCACCAAAGGTTGTGGGCCAGCTCCTCGAGCGGACGGAGCCGTTCGGGAAGGTTCTTCTCCACCATCATCCGGTTCCACTCCGGACGCTCCGGACGAAGCGCCTGATGCACGAGCTTGACCTGCTGCTCGGGCAGCGGCGTCGCATTCGAAGCCACATGGTTCATCCGCACGTCGGCATTATCGAGCGCCAGCGCGTAAGCCTCTTCGTACGCCTCGAAAAGCCGGCTCCAGAGCGCCTCTTTCGACAGCACGCCCGCAGCACGACGCATCTCCTCCACACGAGCGGCATCCAACTGCGAAAACCGCAGCACGGCATCGGCCAGCGCAGAGGCCACTTCGTCGTCGTTGCCATCCTCGCGGCAAAGTACCGCTACGCCGGGATGCTCCTCCCGCCGGTCGATCCAAAGACCGAATCCGGCGAGGGTCGTGGTGACGGTCGGCACGGAAAAGGCGATCGACTCGAGCGGTGTATAGCCCCAGGGTTCATAATACGACGGAAACAGGGTCAGATCCATGCCCACGAGCAACTCGTAATAGCTCTTGTCGAAAATACCGTCCCGGTCATCCAAATACGAAGGCACGAAAATCACATGCACTTTGGATGCAGGATCGGCCAGCGGACTGCCGTCGATCGCCCGCACGATCGGATCCCACTGCATATTCTCCAGATAATGGGTCGCCCAAGGCCATTGCGAGCCGTCGATCGGCTGCGATGGATCCTGCAGGTGCTTCTGCAAGTCGGCACGGGCTCCCCGGTTGGCGGCAGGCACCATGACATACAACACGACCTCCCGATCCAGGCGTTCCAACCCGGCCAGCCGCTTCATACCCTCCAGCAGCACATCCAGCCCCTTATTGCGGAATTCGTATCGGCCGCTCGTGCCGACGATCAGCGGATTATCCTGCAACTTGCGGCCCAGGCAAGCCTCCGCCACAGCGATCAGAGCCGCACGAGCCTCTTCACGTTTGATCCGATAGTCGTCGTCCTGCCAAACGAAATCGTCCTCAAAACCGTTGGGCGTCACGACATCTACCTCGTGCCCCAGCAAATAGCGACATTCGGTAGCCGTAATTCCGCTCACGGTCAGGAAAGCGTCGCTGTTGGCCGCCGCCTTCTTCTCGATCGAATGCTTGGCCGTCACGCCGAAACGACGGGCCAGGTCGTCCGCATTGTACGTAGTCAGATCCCTATAAAGCGGCATTCCGTTTCCGGCGATGCTGCGTCCCAGTACGGTAGCGTGCGTAGTGAACAACGTGGCTACGTAAGGCGACTCCCGGCGCAGATAAAGTCCTCCGGCGGCGGTCATCCACTCGTGGAAATGAGCCGCGACCCGGTCGGCGGACTTACAGAAAGTTTCGACGTAGGAGGCTACGACCAGTCCGGCGGCATAGCCGAACAGCACCGGCTCGATGTAATCCCACTGGCCCGAAATCGAATCCACGCGGTAGCTCTCCCAAAGGAACTTCAAGATGTCGTCCTTGCGGGGAATCAGCGAGGAGAAATCGACCAGGATCACCTGCGGCCGCCCGACGATGCGCCAACGGCCCACTCGGACACGGATCCCCTTTTCATACAGGGTCTGCCGCCACCCCTTGAGCAGCGCCGGGTCCTCCTCGAACTCCCGGTCAGCCCCCTGCCCCAGATCGGGACCGATCGTAAAATAGCGATCGCCGTACTTTCCGCATACGGTCCGGGCCTTGGTCGCTATCACGGTGTTGATACCGCCCACTTTATTGCATACCTCCCAACTGATCTCGAAGAGACAGTCGGGTTTCAGTTTCATATCGTTCATATTTCAAAGGTTTGATTATTCAACAATCAGTCGTCCGCCTCGAACAACGCGCCGATCACGGCATCCGACACCAGAAACTTCTCCGCCGGAATCGCCAGCCGACCGGCCGCGAGACACAACTCTCCGACCCGCATGAAAGGCTCC
>ENA-OPWW01000764-OPWW01000764.1-human-gut-metagenome-genome-assembly--contig:-NODE-764-length-14536-cov-1.756923_pt1 | contig 14536 bp, 8 predicted proteins | sample MGYA00241513_ERZ502018 | MGnify/ENA primary metagenome ERZ502018 (study PRJEB25962, sample SAMEA2042987) | human gut metagenome | biome: human gut; feature: human-associated habitat; material: faeces...
GTCGGTGGGGCAAGCAGAGTGGTTATGCGTGGTACGAAGTCCATTGAACAGAGTAGCAATGCTTTGTACGTGATTGACGGTATTCCGATGTATAATTTCGGTGGCGGAGGTGACACGGAATTTGGTTCAAAAGGGGCCACCGAGGCAATTGCTGATATTAATCCGGAAGACATAGAAAGTATTTCCGTATTGACCGGAGCAGCGGCGGCCGCCCTTTATGGTAGTAATGCGGCGAATGGCGCGATTGTGATTACTACGAAAAAAGGACAGGTAGGCAAACTGCAAGTCGGTGTATCAAGTGGCATTGAATGGTTGAATGCTTTTAAGATGCCCGATTTCCAAGGACGTTATGGTACAGGAAGTAATGGTAAAACAGGAAATTCCAATATTTATAGCTGGGGACCAAAGCTGACCCCGGCTGCTCAAACAGGATATGAACCGGATGATTTTTTTGATACGGGTGCGGTATATACAAATTCCATTACGCTGTCTACCGGAACAGATAAAAATCAGACTTTCTTTTCTGCAGCTGCCGTCAATTCGGCAGGGATGGTTCCCAACAATAGGTATAACAGATATAATTTTACTTTCCGTAATACGACCAGTTTCTTGAATGATAAGATGAAACTGGATGTAAGTGCAAGCTATATTCTCCAGAACGACCGTAATATGACCAATCAGGGGCAGTACTCCAATCCATTGGTTTCTGCTTATCTTTTCCCTCGTGGAGACGATTTCTCTATCGTGAAGAATTTCGAGCGTTGGGATGAAGCGCGAAAGATCAGTGTACAGTTCTGGCCACAGGGCGAAGGTGACCTCCGTATGCAGAATCCTTACTGGATTGCTTACCGTAATCTCCGTCTGAACAACAAGAAACGTTATATGGCTTCGGCAGGTTTGAGTTACCAGATTCTTGACTGGCTGAACGTGGCAGGGCGTGTCCGCATCGACAATACTCATAGCGAATATGAAGGTAAACTCTATGCAAGCAGTAGTAATACGTTGACTGACGGTAGTACGCAGGGACATTATACGGTAAACAACGGACAATATTCACAGACGTATGCCGATGTGCTGGTGAACATCAACAAACGTATTCAGGATTTTACGATAGTTGCCAATATTGGTGCCAGTTATAGTGGAGTGACTAGTAAAGAATTGGGCTACGCCGGACCGATACGCGAAACGGGTATTCCTAATTTGTTCAATGTCTACGATCTTGACAACGCAAAGAAACGTGCTACGCAGGTAGGGTGGCGTGAAGCGACCGAGTCAGTTTTTGCCAGTGCCGAAGTAGGGTGGAAAAGTATGCTCTACCTCACCGTGACAGGACGTAACGACTGGGCTTCCCAGTTGACGCATTCTCCGCAGGCTTCTTTCTTCTATCCTTCCGTAGGACTTTCGGCAGTCATCACTGAAATGTTGAAACTGCCCGATTGGGTGGATTATCTTAAAGTACGCGGATCGTTTAGTTCTGTCGGTAATCCTTATCCGCGTTTTCTTACTTATCCTACTTACTCGTATGATGCCAATAAGCAAGACTGGAAATCGCAGACGAATTATCCCATTGGTAAATTATACCCCGAACGTACCGACTCGTGGGAGATAGGGTTGGATGCAACCTTATTTAAAGATTTCAAGTTGAGCGGATCATTCTATTACGCTAATACTTACAATCAGACATTCGACCCGCGGCTTCCCGTATCGTCGGGATACGATAAACTGTATGTGCAGACAGGATATGTACGTAACTACGGTTTTGAGGCTATGTTGTCTTATGGACATCGTTGGGGAGATTTCAGTTGGGACAGCAGTTTTACATTCTCGGCCAACAAGAATGAAATCGTAGAATTGGTAAAAGATTACGTTCATCCGGAAACGGGCAAGACATACAATGTGGATAAACTGGAACTCAAAACCGATGAAGGACGCGGATTCGGAAAGGCGAAATTTATCCTGAAAGAGGGTGGTACTTTGGGTGATCTTTATACACATGCCGACTTAAAACGTGACATTAACGGCAATGTGCTGATTGATGATGACGGCAATGTGACAGCCATCGACAATGCAGGTGATATCAAGTTGGGAAGCGTACTTCCTAAGGCAAATCTGGCTTGGAATAATAGCTTTTCTTATAAAGGTATCAATGCCGGTTTCCTGTTGACAGCCCGTCTGGGAGGAATCGTTTATTCGGCAACACAGGCCTATCTTGATCTCTATGGAGTATCTGAAACCTCTGCTGCCGCGCGTGATGCCGGAGGGGTGTGGGTGAATGGGCGCAGCCGGGTGAATCCACAGAGTTTCTATGAGGTAGTAGCTTCGCAGAGCGGATTGCCTACTTACTATACTTATAGTGCTACCAACTTGCGACTGCAGGAGGCACATATCGGTTATACTATTCCGCGTCGCTGGCTAGGCAATGTTTGTGATATCAATGTATCCCTTGTGGGAAGAAATCTCTGGATGATCTACTGTAAAGCCCCTTTCGATCCTGAAGCAGTAGCTACTACGAACAACTATTATCAGGGAATCGACTACTTCATGTTGCCAAGTACCCGTAACATTGGTTTCAATGTAAAAATTAACTTTTAACGAACTAAATCAACTATTATGAAACAAGTGACATCTATCCTGAAGATGTTCTTCTTTGCTCTACTACTTATTGGCGGAACGGCCTGTACAAGTAACTTTGCCGACATCAACCGCAAAGATTACGAAGTGGACAAGAATGAACTGGGACGTGAAAACTATAATTTAGGGGCTACGCTAAGAGGTCTACAGGGCCTTGTTGTTCCCGTCAAAGAGCATCTTTATCAATTTATTGAAGCGCTGGCTGCCGGTCCGTATGCCGGATACTTCGGAGCCACTAACCCGTGGACAACCAAATTTGAAACATATAATCCGTCTGTGGATTGGCAGGACAAAACATTTTCCGACGTTTTCACCGAAACTTATCCGCTCTACCGTGACCTGCGCGACCAAAGCGATGATCCTGTCGCATTGGCATTATCCAAATTACTGCGCGTAGCTATTATGCACCGTATGACAGATATGTATGGACCTATCCCCTATAGCAAGATAGTAGACGAACAAGGCGGAATATCACTCTCTGTGCCATATGACTCCCAAGCAGACGTTTATAAACAAATGTTGAAAGAACTGGACGAAGTGGATGTTGTATTGAAAGAGAATCTAAACCTGGGGACTGAAGCTTTCCGTAAATTCGATGATGTTTATTACGGTGATATGAATAAATGGCACAAATATACCAACTCCCTGAAACTGCGCATGGCTATCCGCATGTCTTACGTTGATCCTGCCACTGCCCAACAAGTTGCCGAAGCTGCTGTATCCGCAGGTGTCATTACCTCGAACGCAGATAACGCCTGGCTGACAGTAGAAGAGAATCGTGCTTCTATGATTTTCAATGGTTGGAATGACCACCGTGTGGGTGCCGATATTATTTCTTATATGAATGGTTACAACGACCCTCGCCGGCCAAAGATGTTCACCACCGTAAAATTGGACGAAAAGGTAGGCGGCCAAAATGTAAAAGTTGACGGTTATGCAGGTATCCGCATCGGTATCGATGTAGCCAATAAGGACGAAGTGAAAGACCGTTATAGCAAACCCGTCATCGCTACCGAAAGTCCCTATTTATGGATGAACGCCGCCGAAATCACTTTCCTGCGCGCAGAAGGTGCCTTACGGGGATGGAATATGGGTGGAGATGCCAAGTCTTTGTACGAACAGGCCATTACACTTTCCTTCGACCAATACGGACTAACCGGCGCCGATACTTATGTTGCCGACTCTCAAAACAAACCGCAAGCGTATACCGATCCTATGCGTACTTATTCTGTCGCAGCTCCAGCCAGCACCATTACTATTGCCTGGCAAGATGGCGACGATAAGTTTGAAGCCAATTTGGAACGTATAATCACTCAAAAGTGGATTGCAATGTTCCCCTGCACAGTAGAAGCATGGAGCGAATACCGCCGTACGGGTTACCCCAAACTGCTACCGGTAGTTGTAAATAACAGTGGCGGTGTCATCAACGACAAAGTTATTAAGATTCGCCGTTTGTGGTATCCACCGCGTGAGTATTCCAACCAGTATATCACAGAAGCTGTAAAGATGTTGGGTGGAGACGATAACGGAGCTACTCCCTTATGGTGGGATAAAAAACCGCGTACTCCGTAACCGTCCACATTCAGAAGGACAATTGCCCGACTATAATAATGAAGAAAGAACTAAAAATATATACATCAAACGATATGAAAATAAAAATATCAATCACCAGGTTATACACCGGATTATTCCTGTTGCTGGCTCTCCTGTCAATTGCCTCATGTAACGACTGGAAAGATATAGAATCCGTAGATATTGCCCCTCAAAACGCCAAAGATCAGAATCCCGAACTTTGGGCGCGTTATATGGAATCGCTGCGTGTCTACAAGCAAGAACGTCCGCATTACATCACATACAGCAGTTTCGATAATGGTGCCGAAGAGTCTAAGAATGAAGGTGCGTATCTTCGTTCATTGCCTGATTCACTGGATATAGTCACGTTAGCTAATTCAGAAAACATCAGCACTTATGACCGCGAAGACATCCCCTTATTACAGGAGAAAAGTACAAAAGTACTTTACCGTGTAGACTACGCTTCACAAGCGGCTATTCTTTCCGATGCAGCTAAACTGGGGGCTTTTCTCGACAAAGCTATCGCTACAGCGACCGAACTGAATCTGAATGGTTTTGCCTTTACGGGCATGCCACTCTATAGTGGTACGGAAGCGGAACTGGCCGCACGCAAAGAAGCTGCAAAGTTGATTGTTTCCAGACTCTCTGCAGCAGCTAGTGGTGACAAATTACTGGTATTGGATGGCGACCCCGCATTTGTGGAAACTTCCGATATCGAAAAACTAGACTATATAGTACTGAACACTGTTGATATAACTAATGTCACCACCTTGAAACTACTGGTCACAGGACTGCTTGACAACCAATCATTACCTAAAGAGAAGCTGCTATTGGCTGCAAAAATCAATAACCAAATAATCGACGAAACCAATGTGAAACAAGATGCCGTAACCGTTATGACTGAACGCGTAGTTTCACTAGGCCCTCTTGGAGGACTAGCCATTTTTGCCACAGGTGACGATTATTATCAAACAAAAATGCATTATGCAATCACCAGGACAGCTATACAATTGATGAATCCGTCAAACTAAAAAATATACTGTTATGAAAAAATATACAATCAAACATCTCCTGTTCCTGTTGCTACTAGTAGCAATGGCGGGATGTACCGAAGATCCTATTTCAATGGCAGCAGGCAAGTTGCCCGATGAAGTGGCGATGAGTAAGATAGGGGGAATATTGTACAGTGAAAAATCATTGACCAATAAACTGGCTATCAGACTATCCAAAGACGAAACTTCCGCTACCGACGCCATTTACTACACCCTGACACAACCGGCTGCAAGCGCAGTCACAGTAACCGCGATAGCCGATGAAAAGCTTGTGGACATTTATAATGAAACGAATCTGACCAGTCTGAAAGCATTACCTGCAGCCAATGTACAATTCGAAAAGGGAGGTACACTTACTATTGCTGCCGGAAAACAAGTATCAGAAAAAATAAAGGTTACAATCTTGACACAGGGATTAGAAGCCGAAACAACATATCTACTTCCACTCACCATAGTGCAAGCACCAACAGATGTACAGGCTCAAAACGAAAAACAGGTGCTCTATTATGGAGTAAGTATCAGAGAGAAGCTTACGACTATTTATCCGTACAATCCCCAAATGCCAATAGCAATGCCGCCGATGCTACCCGATTTATTTGCTGTATTTTATGTTAATACGGAAAACTACCAACCATTGATAGCCGATGTATATGGAATCAATAAAACAAATACAGAAGATTGGTCTGAAACATTATATACGATTGGCGACATCGTCAATCTAAGAATTGTAACTGTAGATTACGATTCTGCAACCAAACGTGCGCTACTCAACCTAAGCAGCGATATACGCTACGTACTTGAAAATGCAGACAAATATATCCGCCGACTCCAAGAACACGGTCGCAAAGTCTGCATCTGTATCGAAGGAGGTGGAAAAGGATTGGGATTCTGTAATATGAGTGACGCACAGATAGCTGATTTCAGTAACCAAGTAAAAGATGTGATAGAGCTTTATCAACTAGACGGAGTGAATCTTTGGGATAGAGACAGCGGTTATGGCAAAGAAGGCATGCCTGCAATAAATACTACTTCCTACCCCAAGTTGATTAAAGCACTACATGAAGTCCTGCCTGATGACAAGTTACTCACTTTGGTAGACAAAGACAAACCTACCGAATACTTCTACGATGTCAATGCATGTGGCGGAATCAAAGTAGGCGAATACATTGATTACGCATGGCACGGATATGTGAGCGAAGAAGAAGAAGTACAAATCATCGAACCATGGGAATCCGAACAGTCTTACAGCAAATATACCCGTAGACCTATTGCAGGATTAGCACCCGAATATTATGGAAAGGTAAATATTCCCCGTTATTATACCGGAACAGCCCAACTTGGAAATGACTCTTCCAAGAAACTTGTGATGTGGAAAAAAGAAAAAGAGAGAGACAATAACATACTTGTATTTGGAAATGACCTCATCGCCAATGAACAAAACCAATATGAAGGTGCTATGCTTGGCACAATTTTCCAAATAGGTTTTTTTATGAATGACGGTAAAATATGGGGAACATTGCCATGGGGACCTGAGGGATTTGTAAATGGAGATTATATGTATGATAGTCAGTATTTATACTATATGCTCAATCAAACATATAATGTATACGCCAAAGACTGGTAAAAACAAAAAATAAAAATGTCAAGAGAACATCGGAAAATAAATGAGAACCAAGAGTATGTGTTGATGTCTGAGTGTTAAAAAAGACAGTAGGAAAGGAGGTAAAATAGTACATCTCCGAAATCTACAGTTATTTTCTATATCAATGTTATTTGACTGTTTCCTGAATTTAATATGAACATCTAAAATTTTAAAAAGATGAAAACATTAAATCGTATTTTCTTAATGATTGTAGCTATGGCTGCAAGCTTCGTTGTTGCAAGTTGCAGCAATGATAACACCGTAAATGAAGCACAGGATGCTTCTCAAGGTATTACCACACGCGCTGTAGGCACAAAGACACCTAAATTCACCGCTTATATCGAAACAAACGATATAAACCCGTTGAATGCAGGTGAGTACTACTTCACCGGCACGAATCCTCACGAAGAGGTGATTGATCATGTGATTCTGTTCGCTTCCAATATACGTGGAACCGCATCATCAGTGCAACTGTATCACAACCCTAACCAAACTTATATTCTGAACAATATCAACACATTAGTGAAGCCGTTACAGAATAAAGGAATTAAGGTGTTACTCGGATTGCTCGGCGACCACACGGGAGTCGGATTTGCTAATCTTACTAATAAAAATATAGCTGCGGGAGATTCACTACTCAATGATTTCGCATATCAAGTAGCCAACTGTGTCACAACCTATGGTTTGGACGGTGTGGATTTCGATGATGAATATGCCGAATATGGAAAGATATCCGGTACTCCCACACCAAGTACCAACAACTTTGGTCTGCTCATTCAGAAAGTGCGTGAGTTGTTACCGGACAAATTAATTACAGCATTTGATTACGGTGGTTATACAGGTTTTAACCAGACTACCATGAATGCTATCAGTTACATGTGGCCGAACTTCGGTTGCAGTTCTAATCCGCCTTCAGGACTTCCAAAGAGCAAATGGGCAAAACTGTCATTGCACTATACCAGTGGTTGGCCAACTTGTGATCAAATCCAGAATTGTGCAAGCAGCTATAACGGATATGGTGCCGTTATGTCGTTCAATCTCCGCAATTATGATTGTTCAGGAACTATGAATTGTTTCGCTCCGTATGTATGGGGAGGAAGGACAGTAAGCTATACCGGTACTTCATATTCGAAGAACTACTAATTAAGGTGTAATACAATCTGGCGCAATGCCTCTTTAAAAGTATGCTAAAGCAGGCATTGCGTCGGATAAAGAAAAAGAACTGGGAGTGTTGCATAAGAAACAACACTCTTACAGGAACACTCCCAGTCTTTTCTTCATATTATATAAGCAATCAAAAGAATATTTTGCCATAAAGATAAAAAGCGTAACACCTGTTTTTATATCAAAAAGCATAAACTTAGATAATAAATATACCGGCCAATGACCCAAACTATAAAATCTAAAGTCTCATAAAAGTCCAAGGACTATAAAAAAAGAATCAATAAAGAACGAAATTAATATCACCATATATAAAGAATTAATCTAATTACTAAAAAACAAGAATCGCATGAAAACAAAAAGAATCTTTCGAAACGCTTTGTCGACTGCCTCTTTTGCAGGCATCACCTTAGCCACGTTGCTATCGGCAGTGAGTTGCGACAACAAAGACTACAACAATGCCTCTCCCTTCGACAATGTTGTCTACATTGACGCTGCCGAATTGCAAGATGTCAGCAACTTCACTTTCAACCGGACAATTGCGGACGGAAAGAAAGAAATCTCGGCTGTACTCGCATTTCCCACAGATGCAGATATCAATGTTAGTTTCAAAGCAGAGCCGTCACTTGCTGACACTTACAATGCCCGTCTCGGAACCAAGTTCACTGTACTGGACTCCAAACATTACAAATTCTCGGCACAACAAGCCGTTATCCCCAAAGGTGAAATCACCTCAAAGCCCGTCACAATTGATTTCTCTTCCCTCACCGACCTGGAAATTGACGCAGGTTATTTATTACCTGTCACCATCGACCAAGCTTCAAATGGAATGAGTATTCTAGGAGGCTCCAGAACAATCTGTTACGTGATACGCCGTTCCAGTGCCATAACTACCGCTGCCAGCTTAAAAGATAACTACTTCGAAGTGCCCGGTTTTGATTTCGGAAGCCCTACTGCTTCAGTTGTGAACAATATGGCACAATTGACATTTGAAGCCATCATCCGTGTGAACAAGTTTGAAAGAGATATTTCCACTATCATGGGTATAGAACAATACTGTTTGTTCCGCATCGGAGATGCCGGTTTCCCACGTCAACAATTACAATTCTCAAGTCCCGGTGATGTAAAATTCCCCAATCCAAGTAACAACAAACTGCTGCAGGCAAATGAGTGGTATCATGTAGCTGTGACCTACGATACAGAACATAAAACTGCTATTATGTATGTAGATGGCAAGGAACAGAGTCGCATCGAAGATTATGGTAACGGTACACCGATCAATCTGGGTAAACAAGAACGTGAGAAACAGGCCTACATGTTCAAGATAGGTCACTCTTATGATGAACCTGATGTATTTCTCCGCCAACTTGATGGTGAAATTTGCGAGGCACGTATTTGGAACGTAGCCCGTACACAAGAAGAAATCTATCAGAATATGTACAGTGTAGAGCCTACCACACCCGGTCTGTGTGCTTATTGGAAATTTAATGAAGGAGAAGGCGATAAAGCGATAGATCAGACAGGCAATGGTAATGATGCAATAGCCCATTCTAAAGTTATGTGGCCGGACGGTATCGAAGTAACACAGAAAAACAAAGAATAAACAATTCTGAGAAATTCGTGTACCATTCTCTAATAAAATAATATATACGGACTTTATTTAATTGGTCATCCTCCGGAAGCTACTTACTCTTCCAACGCTCATATAATTAACTGGTGGGAAAGTAATGGGCTAAAAAAAGAGAAGTAGCAACCGAGGATTATCAGATGAATGCTGTGACATTTTTGTATCTAATCTAATTATTATAAGGGGAGAAACAAAAATGTCACAGCACTACTAATCAATACTTTAGCCCTCAAAAAGCATACTTTTTTCTATAAGTTTACAAAAAACATCTATATACTTTTCACCTTTTTTCCAACCTAAACTGCACTTTTTCTTCGCATCCCCTATCCAATCATAAAGAGACTATGAAGTTACAGTTGAGCAACCGGGCAGACAGACTTGTGCTACAACCCGGTTACTGTTGTGCATCCCAATAGATATACAACTGTAACAGGACAAAACATAAACACTAGACCATTAATAGATAACCAAAACTCTTTAATTCATACAGTAGAATACTTCAAATGAACCTGATAAATATAGGAAAACATGCACAGCATTATACCTATTTATCAAGTATACTTTTTAGAACGACCTCACTAAAATCTACTTTATCGGCACTCATCGCCAATTTGCAAACAAAGGGTTCAATAGTAGCTTCGGTCCTACTGCCTTCTATTTTAACACTATTTTAATTACAGGTATACCATTCATTACGATTACCCATATTTTTCATAGAACAATAAATATAACATTGTATTAAAAATATACAAGTTTTTCATCCCTTTTATCGCAGATATAACACCAAAAGTGATAAGTATTCATTTTTAATCAAATATTATATCAATTTTTTATAACTAAGCCGTATCTTTACCTCCTTAGAGCAAGCAATACCTTATTATAAAAAAATACGTATATATTATCCTAACCTACAAATGAGAAAATCTAAATTGGTACTTAATGGAAAATATTCCAAAAGTACCCAACACAAGACAAGACCACCTCCTATCCTGCCATATTTTGAATAAACTATTTAACATATATAATCAATAAAAAACAATCAAATAATTATTGTTACTTGGAGGAAAATCAGCATTCCTTTAGAAAGAGTTCAAACATTAGAATTAAAACTCTACATATATACTACACATTCCCATTATCAACCTTCAAAGAACAACTAATTTTGAGATCATGTTATTTGAACTTATTGATATACAATCATAAGACTATAATACTGTGCATTTTTCGTTTTAAACTCAGACAGGAGGAATAGACCGGTTTCACCAAGTGACGTTACTATAAAACAAATAAATATGAAATATTTAATTATAACGTCATTATCCGCTTCCATATTCACAGCTATAACTACTCAAAATGAATTATTCTCAATTTTATTTTCGGTAGCAGGAGTGTTTTTATTGTATTGGTTCGTATTCCATACGTCTACCATGAAGAAAGAAATCGCTTTCTTAAAAGAAGAAAATCAATACTTTATAGATTCTTTCCAAAATATCCGTACTCCGGTCATGTCACTTCACACTCCGCTGAAGTCAGCCTGCAACAATGATTGTCCTGACAGTATCAAAAAGGATCTGTCATTGGCCATCCGCAACATAGATTGCCTCAACGAACATTTAGCCAGGCTAATGGATATGAAACAACTATTCATTTATTCCAAAAGAATGAATTTTGCAGAATATGAACTAGGAAATTTCCTTAATAACAGAATTTCTTCTCTACAAGATCATGCGAAAAGTAAACAAGTAAAATTAGAAATCCGGACGGAGTTTAAATATGCCAGCGTATGGATAGATAAAAGTAAAATTTCTCCCGTTATTGAGAAGTTTATCAAGAATGTAATAGATCATTCTGAGCCATCAAAAAACATTACTTTAAATGCATCTTTATGCAACAAATATTGGGAAATCAGCACTACTCATACCGAAAGCAGCAATCTGATGAAGTGTTACAAATGTTCTACAAAGCATCTTCTTAAACAGAAAACGGAATCCAGATATCATTTCGCCAAAAGCACTCTATGTAAAAGGCTGATTGAGCTATGTAACGGAGAAATACTGGTTAACCATTCATGCCAGACTATCGCATTACGCTTTCCTGTGAAATGTCTATGTGAGAACGCATCCGGGCACACTTTTGTTCACATCGAAAAGAATGTGGAAGAGGAAAAGACCGATGCTTTATTCCACAAAGGTACGCAGAAAAGAAGTTCGTCCCGACCGGTCGTAGTTTTGGCGGATAGTAATGACGATTTCAGGTTCTATCTGGAAACATGTCTGTCGGAGAAATATATAGTAAGAAGCTTTAATAATGGACAGGAAGCATTGGCGTGTATAAAAAAAGAACATCCGGACCTGCTGATATGTGACACAGTGCTGCATGGAATGGGTGGTGATGAACTTTCTTCAAGATTGAAGACTTCTAAAGAGACATCGATCATACCGGTTATTCTTTACGGATCGCATATCGATGTGGATCAACGCAACAAAAGGGAAGCTTCATTAGCAGATACATTTATGCACACCCCCTTTCACGTGGAAGATTTAAAGATAGAGATTTCCGTTCTTATCAGAAACAGCCGCCTTTTGAGAAAAGCATTCCTCCACAAAGTGTTCGGAGAACAATTCTTGAAGGTACAGTCTGCCGAGACCGGCATGGAGACTCTTGAAGATGTCAGGAAGTCACTGATTGATGAAGCAAAAGATTATGTTCTGGAGCGCATAGAGAAGGAAGACCTGACAATAGATGAAATAGCTTCACACCTGGGAATGAGCAGAACCAAATTCTATAACAAATGGAAGTCACTGACCGGTGAAGCTCCCAACGTCTTCATCGAAGCCATTCGCATGGAGAAAGCACACGAGTTATTGGAAAGCGGAAAGTATCCGGTCAGCATAATACCGGAAATGATTGGGCTGAAAGATCTGAAAAACTTCCGCAACAGGTATAAAGAATACTTCGGAATTACTCCAAGAGAGTCAATCAGAAAAAAATATTCTGAATAAAACAGACATTTAAAAACAGGTCTGAAGGTACTCCGGCACGATTTAGACGGAGAAACCGGCGGGAGTACCTTTTTCTTTTTTATTTTCATGATGCAGTATTCCGTGATTCCCGGTATTTACTCTATGTACGTACACCTTAATTTTGAGAATTAATAATCTAATTTGTTTAACAATATGAAAACTTTAACTGAAATGAAAAAAGTATGTTGTCTTAGTCGTTTTGTTTTATTGGTAATGGCATTGGGGCTGGCAAGCACCTTTAGTTCCTGTAGCAGTGATGATGACGAAAGTATTCCGGTATATTCCATCAAAGATGTAGAAGGAACCTACTCCGGTAAAATGCAGACAACATCTGTTGCTCCCCTGGAAAGTACAGGAAATGAAACGGAGGAAGGAGTCGCCGTAAATGCCGAATTGAAAGATAACCATATTTTAATCAGCAAATTTCCGGTAGATGGTCTGATCAAAAGCATTATCACAGATCCGGAGGCTGCCGAAGCCATCATTAAAGCTGTGGGAGATATAGAATACAAAATCCCTTATCAGGCAGCTTTCAACGACAACAAAGATAACATCTTGCTTCAACTTTCACCTGAACCTTTAGTATTGGAAATCGCAATGGAGCAGCCGTCAGTAAAAGCAGAAGGAGAAGAAGAGACTCCCAAACTCACCGTGAAAGTAACAATCAAAGCAGACGAGAAAGGCAAATACGCTTACGAAGGGCAGAAACTAACGTTTGCTATTCAGGCAACGGAAGTTACGGTAAACGAAAAAGCATTTGATACATTTCCGGCTACCACATTTTCTTTTGATATGACTAAGAAATAGGGTGACTGCTTCATTATTTATAGAATAAAAGACAAAAGAGAGTGTGGCTGCATAAAGAAACCACACTCTTTTTTTATATTTGCATAAATAATAAATCTACTCTAATGACAACAACAGAAAACGTCCGAAACGAGCTGAAAACGCTGGAAGACCCTACATACAGGGAATTTCATTCTTCTTTAATTCCCGGTGCCGATAATATTCTCGGCGTACGTATCCCGCAACTCAGAACAATGGCTAAAGAAATAGCCAAGAAAGAAGACTGGCGCACGTTCGTCGAGGCAACCGATACACTGTATTACGAAGAGACAATGCTACAGGGAATGGTGATCGGACGTGCCAAGATGGAACCGGAAGAACGAATCAAATACATTCGCCTCTTCGTCCCGCGAATCAATAACTGGGCTGTATGCGACATTTTCTCCGGCGAACTGAAGACAGCGGCACGGAAAGGAAAAGAAACGATATGGCAGTTTGTCCAGCCTTATCTGGAATCAAAAGAAGAGTATCAGCTCCGGTTCGGAATCGTGATGCTGTTTCATTATGTAGATGAGGAGCATATCGATTCATTGCTGGCATATGCCGACCGATTTACACACGGGGCCTACTATGCACGTATGGCAATGGCATGGATGATATCCATCTGCTTCATTAAATTTCCGGATAAAACAATGAAGTATCTCCAACAGAGCAGGCTGGATAACTGGACCTACAATAAATCATTGCAGAAAATCATTGAATCTCTGCGTGTAGACAAAGAGACGAAAGACATCATCCGTTCCATGAAAAGAGCAGGATAAAAAAACGGTGGATGACAAACGATGCCCGGTTCCAACCGTATCATCCGTTTATCATCCACCGCTTACTACCAGGTGTTTTAGCTTACCGCTTCACATTCTTTTTTCTCTTTCTTCTGCTTCTGCGGTTCTGTTGTTTCCGACGATTGTAACGCTGCCATCTCTTATAAATCATCCACCCGCTCATCAAGGCTACCACTACAAAAATCAGAATAGTAATACCT
>ENA-OPWW01000765-OPWW01000765.1-human-gut-metagenome-genome-assembly--contig:-NODE-765-length-14520-cov-2.002281_pt1 | contig 14520 bp, 11 predicted proteins | sample MGYA00241513_ERZ502018 | MGnify/ENA primary metagenome ERZ502018 (study PRJEB25962, sample SAMEA2042987) | human gut metagenome | biome: human gut; feature: human-associated habitat; material: faeces...
GAAAGTCCGGTTTACTTTTTATATGCTATTTTGAGTTATTCTCTATAAACCAACTCATTGTTGTTCATCCGCTGCATATACTGCTGGATAATTGACTTCAACTGGGTTTCCATTTCTTTCCGCACTTCCTGCGGCATGCTGTCTTTCACATCGTCCTTCATCAGTACGTCTGTACGGAAACGATAGGCATGAATCACTTTTTCTCCGTCGAACTGAATCAGATAATCACCTTTCAGGAACTGGTAGATGCCGCTTGAAGGCAAATAATTTACAGCAAACTTCTCTGAAGCAGGTGTATGAAGTGCATCCTGCCCAAAGCCCACATAAGGGCGATCATAGCCAAGTATGCCCAATACTGTAGGCATAATATCAATCTGCTCTACTATCTTCTCTTTATCCAAACCCTTCAACTCTGGAAGCCCAGGGGCATAAAAAATGACAGGCACATTATAATAACCTAAATCTGTCACATACTCCGGATAGCAGTTTCCACTGGTATGGTCTGCCGTAATTACAAACAACGTATTTTCAAACCAAGGCTGCTTTTCGGCCTTTTCAAAAAATCGCTGAATGGCATAATCAGAATAAGCCACCGTTTCAAATAAAGGATCATCTCCCGTAGGAAATTTGCCTTTATAACGTTCAGGCAAATCAAAAGGACCATGAGAGGTGGCCGTAAACACAGATGTGACAAAAGGCTCTTTCATTTCCGACATCCGGTCACAATAGAACTGCAAGAATTCTTCATCCCAAATAGCCCAAGTCCCGTCAAAATCCGCATCGCCATTGTAATTCGGGTCCTCATTATATTCGGTACGACCAAAATATTTCTGGAAACCCACGGAACGGGCAAAAGCCTGGAAACCCATTGAACCGTTCATCGCGCCATGGAAGAAAGCAGATGAATATCCCTTGTTTTTGGTCAACTCACCAGCAATGCTGGATACATCATTCAAAGCCGAAGGAGTCAAAAAGAACGGTTCTACAAAGCTTGGTATAGACGACAATACCGACGGCATTCCATCAATACTCTTGCGGCCATTGCTATATGAATACTGAAAAGTCAGACTCTTTGCCAGCAATGAATCAATAAAAGGAGTATAACCCTTGTAAGCCCCGTTTTCCAGCTGAGGATTCAATGAGCCTACATGTTGTTTACTGAATCCCTCCCAGATAATTACCACTACATTCATCGGACGGAAAGCAGTTGAATCGGCAGGGAAATGCACTGGAGAATAAGCCACAGCTTCTGCCTCAGGCAAATAATCAGGAATGACAAACGTCGCTTTCCCCAACGTGCGGAACAAAGAGAACGGTGTATTTAACACCAGACCCGCATCCAAAGGACGTTCTACGTATTGATTGGCATTACTCAAAGTAATAGGACGAGTAGCGGTAGTCATACCTCCACGCATACCAAACACTGTAAAAGGAATAGAAATCAATAGAGTTACCAGCTGTACCACATAATAAGGCATTTTCTGTTTCACAGGAACCTTAGGCGAGCGATACAGCTTATATATTACATAAAACAGCACAGCAGCCAACAACACCAAATACCAATAGGTAGCAAACTCATCTAAAAAAATAGAAGTTAGTTTCCCATCTCCCTCATTCCGAAATTCCTGCAAAACCGTCATCGTAGTACGTCTTCCGGTAAAACGGAAATACACACAGTCTATTAGATTGGTTATCAGGAAAAAGGTATTTACACTGGCAAACACCCAGCGTACAATTTTATAAAATGCAGGAGTCTCTTTCCAATGTAAAGGAAACAAGAACAACAAAATAAATAAAGCATTACTATAAAGGATGGCAGTAGTATCAAAAATAATACCTGCCCCGAAAAGGCTCATGGCATATCCAAAAGTCAAGTGCTCGCTAAATGTATCCCAATTTACACATAGAAACACCAACCGGCTTAATGTATAACATACATAAACAAGCAATAAATTCCAAACCAGTGACAATACATTGGAAAACAATTCTTTCTTCATCATTTCTCACCTTTTTATAAATACTGAACGGCAAAAATAACGATAAATTTGGAGAACTTCGTATCTTTGCCTTCTAAACCAAACAAAGATGAAGAAAAAACAACGTATCACCCTTGGAGTCTCCGTCCTCATTTTACTTGTATTAGGTTTTTGGGTTCATTCCCGCTGGCATGTATGGTTTGGTAATCCGGAAGAACCGGCTTATCTACCACTCAACGCTCCCGGAAGAGTACTGTTGACATTTGGAGACAAAGAAGAACTTTCACGTAACATCAGCTGGCAATACGATTCTGTAGTTGCCTCTTCATCTTTTGTAGAGTTAATCGACACTCTGGCTAAAGATACTTTACGGATAGAAGCAAAGGGAGAAGTGTTCCAGTCACGTAGCGGCAAAGCTGCCTATTACACAGCCCGTTTACGTTCACTTAAACCAGCTACCTTTTACAGCTACCGGGTAAGTAACGACGGAAAATATTCTCCATGGTACAATTTCCATACCTATAACCAGACCACCCGTAACGATTACTCCTTCATCTATGTAGGCGACGTGCAAGATACTATAAACGGAAAAGCCAATCAGTACCTGAAAGAAGCATTACAGGCACATCCTAGAACAGAATTCTTTGTCTTTGGAGGTGACCTGACTGAACGTCCTATGGATTCATACTGGACAGAAACATTCTCTGGTCTTGATTCCATCGGGCAGCACTATCCTGTTTTAAATGTAACCGGTAATCATGAATACCTGAAATATGCCATCCGCAAACTGGAACGTCGTTTTCCATTGGTATTCTCCTACTTTCAAGACTCCATGGTAGGCGACAATCAAGTGTATACACTTAGGTATAATGACCTGCAACTCTTTTTGCTCGACAGTAACCGGGAGTTCTTTTACCTGTGGTCACAAAAGAAATGGCTGGAAAAAGAACTTCAAGCAAGTGATGCACGATGGAAAATTGTAGTCTTGCATCATCCATTATATTCCGTCAAAGGCAAATACAACAATCTGGCACAAAAAACGATTTTCAACTCCCTTATCCAAAAATACAATGTGGACCTCGTCCTGCAAGGCCATGAACACGCTTATGCCCGAATGACGCTTCACGATGAACAGGGAAGTGCAACACCTCCAGTTTACACTGTCAGTCACTGCTCCCCCAAAAGCTATAGAATTACATTCGACCAGCGTTTCGATAAATATGGTATTGAAAGCCGATATTACCAGTATATCCGTATTCACGGAGATACCCTCAGCATGAGCACCTACGAGGTACCTGCCGACAATTTATACGACTCGTTAGATATTGTAAAATCCGGAGTCAAGCCAATAATTATTGATCATGGGAAAAATATTCCTGAGCACTTGAACTTCCAGCCGGGAAACAGCAAAAAAGACCAGGAGTATATGAAACAGATTAAGGAGTACCGTCAGGAACATTCTATTCCATGATTTTTTATATTATCCATCATAAAATATTTCTATCTAATTTACTATGATTCCTAAAACAATTCATTTATGCTGGTTTAGTACGGATCCTTATCCTGTGGAAATAAAAGTTTGCCTAAACAGTTGGAAACAAATATTGCCCGATTACACAATTAAACTATGGACATATAAAGATGCCCAGGCAATAGGAATTCCTTATGTCAATGAAGCACTTTCTGTTCGTAAATGGGCTTTCGCTGCTGATGTCGTACGCTTTTATGCGGTTTACACAGAAGGAGGTGTATATATGGATAGTGATATTTTACTCAAAAAACGATTTGATGAATTCATCTCGCCACAAGGTTTTACAGCATTCATTGAAGCTCCGAATCCTTCTCTTCCAAAGTTCGGATTACAAGCTGCATTCTTTATTGGCGAAAAAGGAAATTCATTTTGTAAAGCGATGTTAGATTATTATATTCAACATTCCTTTATTCAGCCAGATGGAACTTTTGATCAAACAATTTCCCCTTTCATTATGGCAAATATTGCTGAGAAAAATGGTTTTGTTTACAGAGATGAAGATCAGAAATTAAAGGATTTAACAATATATGCCACCCGCTATGTCTCTCCTTGTAACAGTTATCCTCACAAACCAGAAGCTTTTGCTATCCACCAAATTTATGGAAGCTGGAGAAAGCGTAAGTTTGGAAGAAAATTAGAAATACAGATAAAACATATATGGCACGTCATCAAATTCATTATATTCAAAAAATAATTTATCTGAATGATAAGTCTTTCAAACTATAATTCTAAATCAATATAACAACCAAACAGAAGTCCATGAAGATTAAGTTAATACGAAAGATTAAGCAAAGGATACGCGACATCTCAAATGTATGGAGTGTAGCAGGTATCCGCAATGTATACGTCATGGTTATACTTCCACACTTTGGCAGTAAAAGTACCCGTGATATACGCCGAAAACGGAAACAACAGGCAATCTTACATTATCTTCAAACAAACTATCAAAATCTCATTCTAAAATACGCACAAAAAGAAGAAGTATTCCCCGCCCCCAATCAAGCACCTATATGGGTTTGCTGGTGGCAAGGAGAAAATGCGATGCCACCTATAGTACAAAGTTGCTTTCAATCTTTATGTTCACATGCTGGCAATCATCCGGTTCACCTTATTACACAAGAAAACATATCAAAATATGTTACTATCCCGGATTACATCCTACGAAAGGTTCAGGAAGGAAAAATCTCATTTACTCATTTTTCAGATATTCTCCGTATGTGTCTGCTCTATGAGCATGGAGGCTTATGGATAGATGCGACTGTATATGTTAGCCAGCCCATCCCTGAAAAAGTTTTTCAAGAACCGTTATTTACAGTGGCTAGTCACATTGCCACAGATAATGTATCTCAAGGCAGATGGACAGGTTTTATTTTAGGAAGTTACCCCAAAGGAATTCTATGCAGTTTTGCCAGAGAAGTCTTCTTCAATTATTGGAAACAAGAAAACAGATTGCTTGATTATTTTTTAATTGATTACGTGATTGACACAGCTTATCAAAACCTTCCTTCCGTCAAACAACAGCTAAATAATATTTCCATTAGTCATACACGTTTATTTGATATGGAGGAAATGCTGAACCTTAGTTATGACGAAAAACATTTTTCTCAATTATGTCAACAACAAACGTTTCATAAACTCAGCTACAAGCGTATTCATTTCTTACTAACAACAGAAGGACAACCAACCTTATACAAAAAACTGGTTGCTCATTCATCCTAATGTTATTTTACTTAAAATCCACTTCATATGAACACACCTGAAAAACTTCCTATCATAAACTGTGTCGTAGTAACATACAACCGGCTCAGCCTGCTTCAAGAAAATATCCTGGCCTTAAAACAGCAAACATTCCCTCTTCACAAAATTTTTATTGTCAATAACTGCTCTACAGATGGTACTCATGAATTCTTAGATAGTTTATCTAATGATTCTCAGATGGAAATCATTCACCTTCCTGAAAACAAAGGTGGAGCCTGGGGATTTTACGAAGGTATCAAACAAGCTGTATTAGCAGGATGTGACTATGTGTGGATAATGGACGATGATACCATTCCAACCAAGAATGCCCTGGAAGAACTAACCAAAGGGCTTTCACTTTCAGATCGTATTGGATTCGTATGCAGTAAAGTTATCTGGACGGATGGAAGTCTGCACAAGATGAATGGGCCTAACCTTGTCGTAGATCATACAACCCAAGAAACAATCCTAAAAAGCAATATGCAAACTTCTGGGATGGCTTGCGAATCTTGTAGTTTCGTCTCTGTTCTCTTCAACTCTAAAGCCGTACGAGAAGTTGGATTACCCATCAAAGAATTTTTTATATGGGCTGACGATCTGGAGTATACAAGCAGAATACACCTTCACCGATACGATGGATTTTACATCGAGAGAAGTGTGGTAGTACATAAGACTGCTGTTAATTATGGTCCTAAAATTCAAACAGCTCCAGTGGAAACAGCATGGAAATTTTATTACCATGCCAGAAACATGTCATACATAAATCGTTCACGAAAAAAGAATACCCTTATTTACTATATTTCCTTATTGAACAGATATCGCATCTACTTACATCGTATAAATAAAAGAACTGACAGCAAAGAAAACAAGAAAAAATTTAAAGATGCCGTCAAACGGGGATGCAAAGATGCAATCTCATTCAAGCCAAGTATTGAGTACTTGCCTTAACATTTATCGTTTTACAAAGAAACAACAGTACGATATTTAGGCCTGGCTAATCTTAGGAAATACAAGCTATGGTCAACCAGCCTCTTCATCTTATATGAAAAAGGCACTACAGGTCGCTCGCCTTTCCACGGAGTTAAATCCAGGTAGTGGAAATAAAGGCCCTTATAAGGATGCTGAGATTTATATTGCCAGGGTTTCTTCCCTCCCGTATAATGTATAATAACAGGATGGAGCAATTCTTGGTCCAACGCTGCAATTGACTCCGGACGAATGCGACGTTTGCGACGCAAGAAACCATCTTGTACATTATAACGGAACGGTAAAAACGATTTACAATCATAAAGTAAAGCGTTTAAGACATCCTGATCATTGAAAATCAATTCATTTACATGCTGGGAAATATACTTTACAGCTTTTTGCTGAAATCCTATCCTCCTCCAATAATCCAAATTCACCAACAATACACCGGCATTAAAATAGGAAAAAGAGGTATCATAATGCAAACGAGTATAATTGTCAGGTTTTCCACTCCACATATCTTCTATGCACCCCACAGCAACCTCTTTAATATCAGTGTTCCAAAAATCCAGTATAGAACCATTTACAATCAAGTCACAGTCTAAATAAATGACCTTTTGCAGATTCTGCGGTAAAATAGTTTCTAAAAAAATCCGATAATAGGTAGCCAAAGAGATATGACTATCACCATAAATCATACATCCCTTCAGTAAATCTTCTCCCGCTTCGTAAATCGTCAAAGTCTGAGAGTAATGCTTCTCTACCCAATCGCAGAGTAAGTTGCGGGCCTCTGCCGACAATTCTCCAGCAATCACATGTATATGAAAACTAACATTCCTATTGTTCTCAAATAAAGATGTCAGCATGACTATGCAATACTTCACATAAGAAGTATCTATATTGCAAGCTATGTGTATTGTTTCTTTTGCCATTCTTTAAAATGCTACTTCCGACAATGCCTTTGTTATATAATACCCCTGACTTAGTCTTTTACTTATTTCTACAGTATTCTGCTTCATCTTTGCATATTGCGCAGGAGTTAATGAAGATAATATTGTATCCAATTCGGCCAACGAGGATATACAAATCCCGATACCGTTAGAGCGAACAAAATCAGAAAGGGCAGCCTGGTCCCAAATAATCACAGGTAATTCACAACGAATATATAAAGAGGTCTTATGTGGATTATTGTATTTCAAATATTCTCCAAAATTACCAGTACAGGCATCTACAGAGAAACCATCCCAAACCAGGCCAAAATCTCCTTCCGCCGTGGCAATCAACTCATCAGAGCGAACAAATCCTTTACAATTAAAATGCTCTTTTCCCTGTGCTTTTTCCAAATCAAATCCATTACCATATAAATTAAATTTATAAGAATGAACATAATTACCCACTTCATACAAAAAAGTATTTTTCCGAGGATTCAATGCTCCTGCATATACTACTCCGTAAGGTTGTGAGGGAACCAAATGAGAAGAGGCTGTAGTTTCTGAAAGATAATCAAAAATCTCAAGTACCCCTAAAGGAACCTTGCATCCGTTATCCAACAGCCACTGTTTCATCCGAGAATTATGAGCTATTATATAATCAGCATGACCTAATCGACGAATTTCCTGCGCTACCGTCAGCTTTTTACGACGAAAGCTACCCAAATCATGAATGACAACAACTGCCTTAGCACCTTTCCAATGAGCTATCTGGCACACCAGTGTGAAATACTTTTTAAGTGGATATTGCACTACGAGCCTATCACCTTTTCTCAGCGAAAAAGGAAGTTTCAACACACCTGCTAATGTGGCCAGGAAAGCGAGTATAAAATTTGTATAACGCGTTTGGCGTAAACCTACGTTTACAAAACCATTTGACTCCATAATCTGCTCTATATCAGTCTTTGCCTTATTCCCAGCTGCGTCTATTCCTTTATAATTGCGTGACAAATAACAATTTCTCATACATTTATCGATTACATTCTTTTTCCCATAAATCCAATGCCGAAGCTACCGTATCATCCATATCAGCATAAGTATATTGCCCCAATCGACCACCAAATATCACATTCTTACACTGTAAGGCCAGCTCCTGATACCTGCGATACATAGCTCCGTTTTGCTCGTCATTGACCGGATAATAAGGTTCCTTACCTAGTTCATACGTATCCGGATACTCATAGGTAATGACCGTATGCGGTTGCTTTCCGTATTCAAAATGCTTATGCTCAATAACACGCGTATAAGGAATCTCCCGAGCTGTATAATTCACAACCGCATTTCCCTGGAAATCATCTATTTCCAGTATTTTTTCTTCAAATCGCAGACTACGATATTCTAGATGTCCGCATTGATAGTCAAAATATTCATCAATACACCCAGTAAACAAAATACGGTCTGCAACTTCTTCCCAGTGAGTACGTTCAGTAAAGAAATCAGTGTTTAATCGAACCTCAATGCCTTCAAGCAAGGCATCGATTAATTTATTATATCCACCTTCAGGAATTCCTTGATAACGGTCATTAAAGTAATTATTATCATACACAAAGCGGAAAGGAACCCGGCGAATTATAAACGCTGGCAACTCTTTGGCAGAACGTCCCCATTGCTTCTCGGTATATCCCTTTATCAGGCATTCATATACATCTTTTCCACACAATTTCAAAGCCTGCTCTTCCAAATTAGCCGGAGTCACGATATGACTGTATGCCGCACATTGTTCTTTTATCTTTTCTTTGGCTTCCGCAGGAGTCACTACTCCCCACAGCTGATAAAAGGTATTCATGTTAAACGGCAAATTAAACAATCTATCACGGAAACGTGCTAACGGTGAATTAATGAAATGGTTAAATGGAACCAATGCATTTACATAGTCCCAAACATTTTTATTGTCTGTATGAAAAATATGAGCACCATACTTATGCACGTGAATTCCACCTACATCCTCGCAATATACATTCCCTCCTTTATGGGAACGTCTGTCTATTACCAGACAGCTTTTCCCTGCCCGGGTAGCTTCACGAGCAAAAACTGCTCCAAACAGTCCGGCTCCTACAATCAAATAATCATACTTTTTCATTACAGCCCAAACAATTATTTTAATTTATACTCATGCTTTTCGCAAAGCTACACAAAAAGGATGAATTACATAGTCTTTTGAGAATTTAGTATACCAAAAGCTTTTGAAAAACACTAAAAAGAACGTAGTCTTCATCTTTTTTACCTGTAGAAACAAATGATTTTCACATTCAATTGGTAAAATAGAGAAGAAAACCTACCTTTGTAAAATTCGTAACCATTATATATTTAATATGAGGATAGGATTTGATGCCAAGCGAGCCGTACAAAATTTTACCGGATTAGGGAACTACAGCCGTTACCTGATTGAGATTCTTTATCGTTTCTATCCAGAAAACGAATATTTCCTTTACGCTCCGCATATCCGTTCCAATCCTCGATTCAATCACTTGCTTACCGCATGCCCTTCGCTTTTCTGCATCTCTCCCAAAGGATTATGGAAAAAGTGCCGCTCTGTCTGGCGCTCCATCGGTATCACCCGTAGCCTGGAGAAAGACCACATTACTATTTATCACGGTCTTAGCAATGAACTTCCACTCAATATCCGAAAAGCAATTCACACCCGAAGTGTAGTAACCATTCACGATTTAATTTTTCTGCGCTATCCACAATGTTATCCACCCATTGACCGTTTCATTTATACATATAAATTCAGGAAGGCATGTCAGGATGCAAATGCCATAGTTGCTATCAGTCAATGTACCAAACGGGATATTATACACTATTTCGGTATTGATGCAGATAAGATTCATGTTATTTATCAAGGATGTGATGAAGTATTTACCCATCCCGCACCAGAGCAGCTTAAGCAAGAAGCCAGAGAAAAATATCATCTTCCTGCAAAATACATTCTCTGTGTCGGGAGTATAGAAGAAAGGAAAAACGCATTATTAGCTGTAAAGGCCCTGCCTGGAATACCAGAAGATATACACCTGGTTTTAGTGGGAAAACGTACTAACTATACTAACCAGATTGATGCGTTTATCAAAAGCCATCGACTAGAAAAACGTGTGCATCTTCTTCATGAGGTAACCTTCCAGTATCTACCAGCTATTTACCAACAGGCAGAAATTTTTGTCTACCCTTCCCGGTTTGAGGGCTTTGGAATTCCCATTATTGAAGCTCTTCATTCTGCGATACCCGTCATTGCTGCCACCGGTTCTTGCCTGGAAGAAGCAGGCGGGCCAGATTCTCTCTACGTACATCCAGACGATAAAGAAGGCATGACAAAAGCAATCTGCAGTTTACTGAATCACCCGGAGAAGAGACAGCACATGATAGAACAAGGCCTGAAATACGTTACCCGTTTTTCAGAACAAAGACAAGCCGAAGAATTGATGAACTTGTATCGCTCACTTACAGAAGAAAAAACAATATGAAAATAGAAATTTCTCCAGATTATAAATACATGGCAAAAGAACTCTTTGATATTCCACGTATGTTCGACGAGGAACAAGGAGAGATTGTCTATTCGGGCAGAAACTTAGTACGCCGTTTCACTATTCAAGGCACACCAGTCGTTGCCAAACGATTCAAACGAGTTAACATCTTTCAACAGATTGCATATACATTCTTTCGCAGTACCAAAGCGGAAAGGGCCTTTCGCTATGCCGGAATTTTCAGAAAACGCGGAATAGAGACTCCCCATGAGATTGCTTTTCTTGAAACATATGAACATGGACTGTTCACTACCGGATATTTTATTTGTACAGCATGTCCAGATCCTCCGGCCTTCCCTTTTCTAGTACCTAAAGAAGATTACGACAAAACACTTGCTACAGACTTAGTGTCACTAATCGTTTCCATGCACCAGAAAGGCATTGTACATGGAGATTTGAATTTCGGTAACTTTCTGTTTCGGAAATCAGAAAAAGAAGCGCATTATCAGTTTCAGGTAATCGATATTAACCGTTCTCTCTTTTTTGATACATGCCCTCCCAAAGAAATATGTCTCAAAAATCTAAGTACTATTACGCACCGAAGAGATTTATTTGAGTTTATGGTTAGAGAATATGCACGACAAAGAGAATGGGATGAAGAAGAAACACTTGCACATACCACAGGTTACCTACAAAAACTGGAACAAAAACATGCAAGAAAAGAAAAAATGAAACAATTATTAAAAAGATAAAGCCCTATGATACCCAAAATCATACATTTTTGCTGGTTAAGTAACGACCCATATCCCAAAGAAATCCGCCAATGCATGGACAGCTGGAAAAAAGTCATGCCTGACTACGAAATAAAACTTTGGAACATGGAAACATTCGATGTTTCTTCTGCACCAATATATGTACAAGAAGCTATAAAAGCCCGCAAATGGGCCTTTGCAGCAGATTATATCCGTATGTATGCCCTTTACACTGAAGGAGGTATCTATCTGGATTCTGATGTAAAAATTCTAAAAAGATTCGATGACTTTTTACATTACTCTTTCTTCTCCAGTATGGAATATCATCCCAGTCAAATTGAACGAGATGGAACAATGGCATATATTGATAAAAACGGAAAACGAACTGCTAACGTCTATATCTCTGGAATTCAAATTCAGGCAGCAGTCATGGGAGCTCAAAAAGGGACACAATTTTTAAAGGATGTTTTAGACTGGTATCAAGATAAACATTTTATCAACCAAGATGGCAGTTTGGCTATAGATGTATTATCTCCTTACATTTACGCACGTATCGCTGAAAACTATGGCTTCATATACAAAGACCAAGATCAGGAACTTGATGATAATATGAAAATTTTCAGATCAGAAATTTTTGCAGGAAATAAGCATGAAGTGACTCCGGCTTCTTATGCAATTCATTATTGTGCACATAGTTGGAAGAAAAAAATTGATTCACAAAATTTTAAAAGCTATTGCTGGCCTATTCCCCCAAAAATAGATTTTTACAACTAAAGAGAAGTCAACGTGAATAATACAATTAAGTATTTTGAATCTCTGTATTTCTGCGTTCCCACTCTTCTTTCGTCCGTTTCCAGCGGTTATGACTCCAAAGCCAATAAGCAGGCTCCCGCTGAATCATTTCTTCCAGCATGCGGGCATACATATCTGTAAGTTGGTAATCGGGTAATTCTTGAGGATGTACTGTCATTCGTTTCAGTTCACAATGATAGTACCCTCTTTTTATCCGTTTTACATCTGTAAAATATACCACAGCCCCTACCTGCTTGGCAATTTGTTCCGTGCCAATGAAGATAGGAGTCTCACGATGTAGGAAAGGCACCCAATGATGAATGCTGTTCCACTTTGGTGACTGATCGGCAATAAAGCCTACAAATGTTTTTTGGTGCTCCCGTTTTAATGTAATGATACGCCGCAAGGTTTCTCGCATGGGAATACACTCCCCACCAAACTGGTTACGCAAGCGTAAAAATAGTTTATCAAAATTTTTATTGTAAAGAGGATGATAGATTTGAGTGCACAATATATCATTACCTGTCCAGTAAGCCATTGAGGCTATCCACTCCCAATTACAGTAATGTCCTAAATACATAAAGCCAAAATTGACATTATTTTTCTCCAAATCGGCCTTCATATCTTCTACCCCACTGAATGTCATCCGACGCATAATCTGTTTCTTCGACATGGAAAACAGCTTAATGGTTTCCACCATATAATCACAAAAGAAATGATAGAATTTCTTTTCAATGCGTATTATTTCTTCCTGACTTTTCTCTGGAAATGAACCCACTAAATTCTTACGGACAATGTTTCGCCGATAACGAACTCCATAATACAAGGGGATATACAGAAGATCTGAAAAGAAATAAAGTACTCGCAACGGCAACAATGACAATAAATACCACAACGCAAAAACCAGATAATATGCAAATTTCATGGAACCTCTTTTTATAAAACATTGCAAAACTACAAAATTCCTGCTTTTTCAGAAGGTTTATCAAGTTAAACTTGCAGATTTACATTATCTTTGCCTATTATTTCAAACACTCAACTACCATGATGAAAGAATTCTTTCAACTGATGCGGCGCTTTGTAGCACCGTACAAAAAGTTCTTGGGATGGTCAATACTGCTGAACGTATTGTCCGCTGTTTTCAATATTTTTTCTTTCTCACTATTGATTCCGATATTAAATATCTTGTTTAAGACCGGAGAGAACAGAAGTGTATATCAGCTGATGGAATGGGGAAGCGCTGATTTCAAAGATGTAGCTACCAACAATTTCTACTATTATACCACACAACTGATTGGTAGTTTTGGCCCTGCCACTACCTTACTTTTCCTCGGTTTATTTCTTGCAGGAATGACTTTGCTCAAAACAGCCTGCTATTTTGGTTCATCGGCCATTATGATTCCTCTACGAACCGGAGTAGTAAGGGATATTCGTATTTTAGTCTACAAAAAAGTAGTATCGCTTCCTTTGGGATTCTTTTCAGAAGAACGTAAAGGCGACATCATTGCCCGCATGAGTGGAGATGTGAACGAAGTAGAAACTTCCATTACCAGTTCACTGGACATGCTGTTGAAGAATCCGATTTTAATCATTTCTTATTTTGCAACTCTCATTGTCACCAGCTGGCAGTTGACTTTATTTACCATCCTTGTACTGCCTACCATGGGATGGGTCATGGGAAAAGTGGGACGCGCCCTGAAACGCCAGTCATTGGATGCACAAAACCGCTGGAGCGACACCATGTCACAGTTGGAAGAAACCTTGGGAGGATTACGCATCATCAAGGCATTCATTGCAGAAAAGAAAATGACGGCACGGTTTGAGAAATGTTGCAACGACTATCGTGATGCGGTAAATAAGGTTGCTATCCGCCAGTCATCTGCACATCCTATGAGTGAGTTTTTAGGTACATTGCTTATTGTGGCTGTACTTTGGTTCGGAGGTTCTTTAATTTTATCGAACCACTCCTCCATCAATGCGTCTACCTTTATATTCTACATGGTCATTCTATATAGTGTTATCAATCCGCTCAAGGAATTCTCCAAGGCAAGCTATAACATTCCGAGAGGATTAGCCTCTATGGAACGTATTGACAAGATTCTGAAAGCAGAAAATACCATTCAGGACCCTGTACACCCACAACTTTTGAAAGAGGTAAAAGAAAAGATTGAATTTAAAGATATTTCTTTCAGCTATGACCAAAAGAAAGAAATTCTGAAACATATCAACCTGACAGTAGAAAAAGGCAAGACCGTAGCTCTGGTAGGCCAGTCCGGTTCCGGAAAATCCACGTTAGTAGATTTGCTTCCACGTTATCAC
>ENA-OPWW01000772-OPWW01000772.1-human-gut-metagenome-genome-assembly--contig:-NODE-772-length-14438-cov-1.633456_pt1 | contig 14438 bp, 10 predicted proteins | sample MGYA00241513_ERZ502018 | MGnify/ENA primary metagenome ERZ502018 (study PRJEB25962, sample SAMEA2042987) | human gut metagenome | biome: human gut; feature: human-associated habitat; material: faeces...
TACTTACATGGTGGGACGAGAATTAGCAGACAATTATTTCAGAAGTGATTACAAATGTACCTTTGATCCTGAAGTGGTATATGAAGCCAGACATGCCACATTAAACAGTGAAATACGCAATATCAGCATACAGATTCATAAAGGAGAAATTCTGGGGCTGGGAGGTTTGTCCAATAGTGGTATGCATGAGGTGGGAAGAATGTTTGCTGGAATTGAAAAGGCAATTACCGGAGAAATTATTTTTCCTGAAAAGAATGTAGTCATCACAAATTCCGTACAGGCAATAAAAAATGGTGTGGGTTACGTATCGAAGGACAGAGACAAAGAGGCTTTAATTCAAAATGATACTATTATGAGCAACATTGAAATGGCATCTTATGATTTCTAAAAAAGGAATTATTCATAAAAAAGATGAAAAAAGGATAGCGCAGGAACAGATAGATGCTTTGCGAATTAAATGTCAGTCGCCATTACAATATGTTCAGGAATTATCGGGAGGAAACAAGCAGAAAGTCGTTTTCGGAAAATGGATTGCAAAAGACTGTGATGTACTTATTCTGGATTGCCCGACCAGAGGCGTTGATATCGGAGTAAAAACGGATATGTACAGACTGATTACAGAATTAAAATATCAGGGAAAGGCAATTCTTCTGATTTCTGAGGAACTTCCGGAACTGCTTGGAATGAGCGACAGGATGCTAATTTTTAAAGATGGTAAAACAATTTCTCTAGGCGATGATATTATGGAGACATCATCTTAACACCTGTCAAAGAAAAATAATTGTATTCTTGATTTGCCTTGCTTCTAGCGAGCAAAGCGAGCACTTAACGAGACTTTCCGCTGTGAGAAAAGTCATTGAAACACGAGTGTTTTAATGACTCGGAAGTTTTGAGACCTTAGGCTCAAAAATTAGTCATGGAGCTTCGAAGAAGTTCGCTGACGTCCGCACTCACTTAAGGAAAGTCTCAAAAAATATTATTTTACAAAAAAGAGCGTAACCTCTTTTTTATTATCCAATCAAGCAAAAAGTCAACTTTCCCCTTGACAAGTCACTGTCTTAGGAGTAATATTTTCAGTGAAATACGGTAGGTGAGGCTACCACAAGGATACGGATGACTACCGCAAAGCAGTGGAGACACTACTCGTTGGTCAACAGTCCTGATCGCCAAGGTCAAGACTAAGCTCATTTCATCGCCTTGCGGAGCTAAAGCTTGAACGGTCCATTTTTTGACAGAATCTATTAAAAAATCCACCTCGAGTTTATAGAGTCTTACCTGTATATGGGTAGGACTCTTTTCATTTATCTGAGGTCCACCCACCATTAATAAATTGAAAGGAGAAACCTATGAGACTAATCGACGATCACCCCGAACCGCACCTAACCAGTCAATCGCTGATTAGTGTCTTAGGGACTCCATAAGTGATTGGCTCCTGATTAAATAAGGAGATTCCAATGTCAACAAATAAAGAAAGACTTATTGCTGCTCTTCAAGAGCCACTTGAAACAACCCTTACTCGCTACAATACTCATTTGGATGGCTTGAAGGAAGACCAAGTAGAAGAAAACCGTGACCTTTATGGGGAAAATGTCATTACCAAAGGACAAGAGGATTCTATCATCAAAAAGATTTATGAATCTATCATCAACCCCTTTACTGTTATTCTCTTAGTTATCGCTCTGGTTTCCTTTATCACCAATGTCTGGCTTGCTAAACCAGGTGAAGAAGACCCAACGACTTCTATCATTATTGTCACTCTAGTTTTGATATCTGGTGGTATCCGTTTTATTCAAGAACTTCGTAGTGACAAGGCTGCCAGCAATTTGTCTCGCATGATTGTCAATACAGCAACAGTGCTTCGAGATGGCAGTGAGCAAGAAATCCCAATCGATGAAATTGTGGTTGGAGATGTGGTCAAACTGAGTGCGGGAGATATGATTCCGGCGGATGTGGTCTTGCTAGACTCTCGTGATTTCTTTGTTCAACAGTCTGGCTTGACAGGTGAAAGCGATGCTGTGGAAAAGGCTTGTCTGTCTAAGGCGGATGGTCAAAATCTAGAGAGTTTGCTTGAGAGTGAGAGCCTTGCTTTCATGGGAACTAATGTTATCTCTGGTCGTGCAACAGCCTTGGTTTTAGTTGTTGGTGATGACACCATGATGGGAGCTATCGAGCAGACCATCAATACTTATGACGAACCAACTTCATTTGAACGTGAGATGAACTCCATTTCTTGGCTCTTGATTCGACTCATGTTGGTCATGGTTCCTGTTGTTTTTGTGATTAACGGTTTAACAGATGGGGACTGGCTTGAAGCCGGCGTCTTTGCCCTTAGTGTGGGAGTCGGTTTGACCCCAGAAATGTTGCCGATGATTATCACAGCCAGTCTTGCCAAGGGTTCTATCATTATGGCCAAGGAAAAGGTGGTCATCAAAAAACTTAATGCTATTCAAGACCTAGGGGCTATCGACATCCTTTGTACGGATAAGACAGGAACCCTGACTCAGGATGAAATCGTTCTTGAGTACCCTCTTGATATCCATGGCGACCTTGACCTTTCAGTGCTTCGGAGAGCCTATCTTAACTCTTATTTCCAAACTGGCTTGAAAAATCTTATGGACCGTGCCATTATTAGTCGAACTGAGAGAGAAGCTAAGAAACACGACATTGTTCGTGACCTTGACCAAACCTTCCACAAGATTGATGAGCTCCCTTTTGATTTTGAACGCCGTCGCATGAGTGTCATTGTTAAAGACAATGATGGTTTTGTCAGCATGGTGACAAAAGGTGCCCTTGAAGAAATGCTCTCTGTTTCTAACTATGTGGAATACAAGGGTGACATTATCCCATTGACCGACGATGTTCGTGATGAAGTCCTTGCGGAAGTCGCACAGTTGAATGAACAAGGTTTGCGTGTTCTCGGTGTTAGCTACAAATCACAGCTTAATGAAAATGATGTCTTTAGTGTCGAAGATGAAAGTGACATGATTTTGACGGGATATCTTGCCTTCCTTGACCCACCAAAACCATCAGCAGCACCTGCTATCAAGGCTTTGGCGGAATATGGTGTGACCACAAAGATTTTGACTGGAGACAATGATAAGGTGACACAGGCAGTCTGTGAAAAAGTTGGTCTAGATGTGACACACATCCTACTTGGAAGTGATATTGATACCATGTCAGATCAAGATTTGGCTAAGGCTGTGGAAACGACAACAGTTTTTGCTAAGTTATCCCCAGACCAAAAGGCACGAATTATCCTAAGCCTTAAGGAAAATGGCCACAAGGTAGGTTATATGGGTGATGGTATCAACGATGCCCCATCAATGAAGGTGTCAGATGTGGGTATCTCTGTGGATACAGCTGTTGATATTGCCAAAGAAACTGCAGATGTTATCTTGCTTGATAAGGATCTAATGGTCTTGGAAAAAGGTCTTGTTGAAGGACGTAAAGTCTATGCCAATATGACCAAGTATATCAAGATGACCGTTTCTTCAAATTTCGGTAATATCTTTTCTCTCCTCTTTGCCAGCATCTTCTTACCATTCCTACCAATGGCACCTGTGCATTTGATTGTCCTTAATCTTGTCTATGATATTTCTTGTATCGCTCTTCCATTTGACAATGTGGACAAGGAATTTCTTAAAGAGCCACATATCTGGGAAGCCAAATCTATCATGCGTTTTATGGCTTGGTTTGGACCTATTTCGTCTGTATTTGATATTTTGACTTACATCTTGCTCTACTTCATCATTGTGCCAATGATTTTGGGGCATGGCTATGTTCATGGTTCACCAGAAGTAGCAGCCTTTATCATCATTTTCCAAACAGGTTGGTTTATCGAATCTATGTGGTCTCAAACCATGGTTATCCACATGTTACGTTCACCAAAACTACCATTTATTCAAAGCCACCCAGCACTATCTGTTGTTGTGACAACCCTATTTGCTGCTGTCTTTGTAACCTCCCTTCCATACAGTCCTTTGGCTAGTCTCTTAAAACTTAGCCATCTAAATGGTCTCTATTTCATTCTCTTGTTTGTTATAATCGTTTTGTATATGCTTAGTGTTACCTTTGTGAAGCATATCTACATTAAGAAATACAAAGAATGGTTGTAGGATAACTATCCTTAGAAAAAAAGAGCGTCAGCTCTTTTTTCATTACCTTTCACTCTGCCAAAACCTTTTCATTTATGGTATAATAGGGCGATTATAGATAATCAGAGGCCCTAAAAAACGTCAGTTATGAGGACATGTTTTCTAAGAAATGAGAGACTATGTTTTCAAGGCCCCTTTCTTTCATAGGCTATCCCAGTGGGAGGTGGAGGCTCTGAGATTTGGGGCTCAAGGCTAAGACCGCCACGAAGGAAACCATCACAAAAAAATCTTAAGAAGGAAAAAGAAAATGAGTAATTACGCAATTATCCTTGCTGCGGGTAAAGGAACTCGCATGAAATCAGATCTTCCAAAAGTATTGCACAAGGTTTCGGGCATCACTATGCTTGAGCATGTCTTCCGTGCAGTTTCAGCCATTGATCCAGCTAAAAACGTTACTGTTATTGGTCACAAGGCTGAACTTGTTCGTGAGGTTTTGGATGGTCAATCTGCCTTCACTATGCAAACTGAGCAGTTGGGGACTGGTCACGCAGTAATGATGGCTGAAGATGAGTTGGCTGGACTTGAAGGTCAAACGCTTGTTATTGCTGGTGACACGCCTTTGATTACTGGTGAAAGTCTTAAAAACCTTATTGATTTCCACGTTAATCACAAAAATGTTGCCACTATCTTGACTGCAACTGCGGACAATCCATTTGGTTATGGTCGTATCATCCGTAACGAAAATGGTGAAGTGACTAAGATTGTTGAGCAAAAAGATGCCAACGAGTTTGAACAACAGGTTAAAGAAATCAATACAGGGACTTACGTTTTTGACAATAAACGCCTCTTTGAAGCACTAAAAAACATCAACACTAATAACGCTCAAGGGGAATACTATTTGACTGATGTCATTTCTATTTTCCGTGAGAATGGTGAAAAAGTAGGTGCCTTCACACTTCGTGACTTTGAAGAAAGTCTTGGAGTTAATGACCGTGTTGCCCTAGCTACAGCAGAAGATGTTATGCGCCGTCGTATCAACAAAGCTCACATGGTCAATGGTGTTACTTTCCAAAATCCAAACGCTACTTATATTGACGTGGATGTGGAAATTGAGCCAGATGTTGTCATTGAAGCTAATGTGACACTTAAAGGACAAACTAAGATTGGTGCAGAGTCAGTGCTTACTAATGGTACTTATATTGTTGATTCAACTATCGGTGCCAAAACTGTTATCACTAACTCTATGATTGAGCACTCAGTGGTTGAAGAAGGTGTTACCGTTGGTCCATTTGCCCATGTTCGTCCAGATTCAACCCTCAAAAAAGAGGTTCATATCGGTAATTTCGTTGAGGTTAAGGGGTCTACTATCGGTGAAAATACCAAAGCTGGTCACTTGACCTACATTGGTAATGCGGAAGTTGGTTCTGACGTTAACTTTGGTGCCGGAACAATTACTGTAAACTATGATGGACAACACAAGTTCAAGACACAAATTGCCAACAATGTCTTTATCGGAAGCAATTCAACCTTGATTGCACCGCTTGAAATTGGGGATAATGCACTTACAGCAGCTGGTTCAACCATCACAGATGATGTGCCAGCTGACAGCGTAGCCATTGGACGTGGCCGTCAGGTCAATAAAGAAGGCTATGCCATTAAGAAACCTCACCACCCAAGCCAACAAAAGTAGGCTTAAGGCTATCTGAGCTTGGTTGTTCTTATAAAACCAGCTTAGAATGAGGTCAGAAGTAAAAGGAGTCAATTCATGGATTTTGAAGAAAAAACACTCAAACGTGAGTCAAAATTTAAGGGACATATTTTTGAAGTTGCAGTAGACGAAGTCCTCTTACCAGACGGTAAGACAGCTGGTCGTGAACTCATCTTCCACAAGGGAGCAGTAGCTGTTTTAGCGGTTACCCCAGAAGGGAAAATCATTATCGTCAAACAATACCGTAAGGCTATTGAGGCGGTTTCTTACGAGATTCCTGCAGGTAAACTGGAAGTCGGTGAAGCTGGCGATGAAATGGCTGCAGCAGCGCGTGAACTTGAAGAGGAGACTCAATACAAGGGTGATCTGGAATTGATTTATGAATTTTACACAGCCATTGGCTTTTGTAATGAGAGAATCAAACTCTATGTAGCGACCAACCTTAAACCTGTGGAAAATCCACGTCCACTTGATGATGATGAGTTCCTTGAACTCTATGAATTGACCTATGAGGAGTGTATGGAACTTGTGGCTTCAGGGGCTATTCAGGATGCCAAAACCATCATTGCACTCCAATACTATGCACTTCATTTCGGAGGAAAATAAGCAATGGGAAAACCACTTTTGACCGACGATATCATTGAGCAGGCCAAGCGTGGGGAAATTGATTTAGAGGAACATCCTTATTATGAGGACTATGATCAAGAGTTCTACGATGAGGATTATGAGGCTGATTACCAGCCTTCTGTCTACAAGAGTCGTCGAATTGAGAATGCTAAACGCAATCAATTTCAACACAAGCTTAATCGCATCCTCTTTTGGGTTGTGGTCCTCTTGATTCTTCTCTTCATTGCTGTCTTTTATTTCTAAGAAGTCTATGAGTCAGATAGCCCTAGCTACTGATTCAGGAAAGATTACAAGCTGAAAAGGAACTATATGAAAATCGGAATTATCGCTGCCATGGAGCAGGAGTTAGTGCTTCTAGTGGAGCAATTGGAAAATAAGGTTGAAGAAACTGTTCTTGGCAATACCTACTACACAGGACGCTTGGGCAAACACGACGTCGTTTTGGTGCAATCAGGTGTTGGTAAGGTTATGTCAGCCATGTCTGTGGCTGTCTTGGTAGACCATTTTGGCGTTGATGCCCTCATTAACACTGGTTCTGCAGGAGCAGTAGCACCTGGACTTAAAATTGGAGATGTGGTTGTAGCTTCAAAATTAGCCTATCACGATGTTGATTTGACAGCCTTTGGCTATGATTATGGGCAAATGTCTATGCAGCCACTCTACTTTGAAAGTGACTCTACCTTCGTAGAGACTTTCGAGAAGGTCTTAGCTCAGGCTTCCATTGATTCTAAGATTGGGCTTATCGCTACGGGTGATAGCTTCATTGCAGGTCAAGACAAGATTGATGCTATTAAGGGGCATTTTCCAGAAGTCTTGGCAGTAGAGATGGAGGGAGCAGCTATTGCTCAAGCCGCACATAGTGTTAAAAAGCCTTTCATCGTTGTACGTGCCATGAGTGATACAGCGGCTCATGATGCTAACATTACCTTTGATGAATTCATTATTCAGGCTGGGAAACAATCAGCTGCTATTCTAGTAGAGTTTCTCCAAGAACTTGCCTAAATTACATTAAATGAGTGTTTATGCTCATTTTCTTAATTAATTTAAAGACGACTGCTATTCATTTAAGAATGGCAGTTTTTTTCTGCTTTTAGATAAGATAATCTTCTCATTTTTCTAAGAGAAAATCTGAATTTTAGCATTTTTCAGACGGAAATTGAATTAAAATTATGGCGATAAAATGAGAAATAAAAACAATATTAAAAGAGGGGTCCCGAAAGAAAGCTTATAATATAAGGGTTTACAAAATTCACTATCTATTGATATCTTAGAAAGCTTTACAAAACATCTAAATAGGTAAATAATTTTCTTGCAAAATTCTGAAAATAGTGTATAATCCAAAATGAAAAGGGTTACAAAAATGTTAAGATTTGTAATAATGGGAGGATAGAATCATGAATAACCGATTCGGTGATTCGAGGCAACGTTTCTCCATTCGTAAGTTTACGGTGGGCGTTGCATCGGTCTTACTTTCGTTTGCAGTTTTTGGTGTGAGTACCGCCAAAGCAGAGCAAGCTGAGGAGCCTAAAGGGCAACCAGCGACGAGTGTACTTGAGGAAGCTAGCGAGTCTGATGGTGGGGGCCAAAGGACAAGCACTAGTGCCTCAAGTCAAGAAGTGACAGCTGAACCTACCGTTCAAGCAGAAAGTACCAGTGCTATCTCAGTGACTGCTGTTTCTAGTGAAGTTGCGCTTCAAGAGCAAACGGTTGCAAGCTCTGAACAAACGAGTACATCACAAGATAAGACTAGTGAGGGGCTCAGTGAGACACCTGTAGCCGTTAATGAGACACGTGAAGCTAGTGCTCTTGCAGAAGCAAAGAATAGTAGCACAACGTCTTTTGATAATTTTGGACTTAAGATTACCAACTCGACCAATCCCGTCTCAGCGGATGTCAAGGTGACAAAGATAGGAACTGAAATCCATATTCAAAATCCTGATGTGGAAATGGAATTTCCAAATGGTAATAATAAGTACGCGACTAACAAGGTTGTTTATCACAATATTCCTTTTCCTGATGATATAGCTATTAATTCAGGTGATAAGGTCATTCTCACTATACCAAGTGCATTACAGTTTAGGACGGGTTATAGTGTTAATGTTTACAATCCTAATAACGAAGTTGTAGGGATTGCTCAGGTTGATCCCAAGACAAACAAAATTGAAACCACATTTAATCGTTATTTTGAAGATTATCCTATCGGGAAATTTATGAATTTAGAGTTAGATACTCTCTTTTCAGAGGATTTTGAAGGTGGGGAACATTTACACCTTGATTTTGATGGCCATATTATAGATGTTACAGTTGGGAAAGCTAATCCTATCCCAGAAGATGAAATTATTTCTAAGTGGGGTAGTCAAGATAAGAATGATCCTACTTTGATTAATTGGGGGATGCGTGTTAATTATGCTAGGCGTGTTTTAAATAACCTTCAATTGATTGATACCTGGTCTGATAACCAAAAATTTGTGGATGGATCTCTACAGCTTCGCTATATTGATTCAGCAGATCCTTGGATTGACAAGGGATCTGCTATGGAGTTAATCAAGAGTTTTTCTCACGACGATACTAAATTCGAACTTAATCTTAATCAGCTAGATCGTATGGTTTATATTTGGTATCAAACACGATTAGGAAAGCTAACATCTAATCAGAATAATACTACGAATAAAGTTAACCTATACACGAATGCTGAGACAAAAAATTATGATTATGAAGTACGTTTAGTTGGAGGTCGTGGAAATGCAGGTGGTGAACAACAAACGTATTTCAATCTTGAGTTTGAGAAGGACTTGGCAGGCAGAAACCTCAAGGACAAAGAATTTACCTTCAAATTGGTTGATGTGACTGATAGTGCCAATCCTGTTGACTTAGGGGAAACCACTAATGATGCCAAGGGTAAAATCGTTTTTTCAGATCTCTCACTCAGTAAGCCAGGCATCTATCGTTATCGTGTGACAGAGGTTGCAGGTAATGACGAAGATGTGGTCTATGACAAACTAGAAGCCAATATCACCATTCAGGTTGTTCGTGAAACTGTGGACAATCAAGTCAAATTGGTTGCCAAGGTTGCCTATCCAGAAGACATTATCTTTAACAATAAATTGGTAACACCAGCCAAGGCCAAAATTGCATTTGGTAAGGAATTGACCAAGGCAGGCGTTAAACAAGATCTAAAAGCAGATCAATTCCAATTTGTTCTCAAAGACCGTTTTGGAAAAGTCCTTGAAACTGTTGGTAATACAGCTGATGGTCAGGTTGCTTTTAGTGAGTTAACCTTTAACAAGGTAGGTACTTACAACTACACTGTTGAAGAGCTTACAGGTAAGGATGACTCAATTGTTTATGACAGCATGAAAGCTGCTGTTTCTATCACGGTAACACGTGATGGCGACGCCCTTGTTTCAACCGTGGTTAATCCTAAAGACACTATCTTTAACAATAAGTTTGTGACTCCAGCTAAAGCCGCTATTCAGTTCAGTAAGGAATTGACTAAGGCAGGTGTAAACCAAACTTTGACTGCTAATGAGTTCCAATTTGTTCTCAAAGATAGTGCCGGTCATATTGTCGAAACAGTTGGTAATACAGCTGATGGTCGTGTTGCGTTTAGTGAACTTCACTTTGATAAGGCAGGAACTTACACTTATACTGTTGAAGAAGTTAAGGGAACTAACGAAGATATCATCTATGATGGTATGAAAGCGACTGTCTGGATTACAGTGACACGAGATGGTGATGCTTTGGTATCAACAGTTGCTAATCCAAAAGACACTGTTTTCAATAACTATGTTAAAGACGTGCAACCAGCTAAGGCTAAATTCGAATTGACCAAGGTTCTTACAGGTCGTAACCTCAAAGATGGTGAGTTTAGTTTCGTCCTCAAGGACGACAAGGGTAATGTTATCCAAACAGTGACCAATAATGCACAAGGAAATATTAGTTTTGGAAATATTGTCTACGACAAACCAGGTGTTTACTACTACACTGTTGAAGAAGTCAAGGGCAATGAAGCTGACGTGGTTTATGATAACATGGTGGCTAAATTCCAGGTGACCGTTACTAAGACTGTAGGTGAAAAGGAAAATCTACTTGTAGCAGCCGTTCTCCTTCCTTTGGATACAGAATTTAACAATAGTTACATTTCTCCAAAACCTCCTACACCGCCAACACCACCGACACCACCAAGTGTCCCACCTAAACCACCAGTGGTTCCGCCAACACCACCAACTCCGCCTACTCCACCGGTGACGCCAAAACCAGCTAAGCCAGTTCAATCCTCTGAGAAATCAGGACCTCAACTTCCAGAGACTGGTCAAGCAAACGATACTGCCTTGCTTGCCCTTGGTGTGGCAGCAGAAGTGGCAGCAGTCATGGGTGTAGCATATAGCCATCGTCGCCGTAAAGACGTTTAAGATGATGACCTAAAAGATCGAGTATTCTCGATCTTTTTTAGTATTTGGCCGCCTATCTCATTAAATGAGAAATCAAGATAAAGCCAACTGCAAGATGAAATTTCTACTAAATTAAGCTATAATGAAGAGTATGAAAGTTCTACTTTATCTTGAAGGAAAATCGGTTCTTGAAAAATCAGGAATCGGACGGGCTCTCCACCATCAGATGCATGCCTTGGACTTGGCGGGGATTCCCTATACAACGGACATCTTGGGTGATTACGATGTCGTTCATATTAATACTTATGGTCCACGTAGCTTGATGTTGTTGCATGCTGCAAAACGCCGTGGCAAGAAGGTCATCATGCATGGTCATTCGACACGTGAGGACTTTGAAAATTCATTCATCGGTTCTAACCTCTTGGCCCCACTTTTTGGGAAATATTTGGCCCACATGTACCAAAAGGCCGATTACGTGATTACGCCATCTGAGTATTCCAAAAAATTGATTCAGTCTTACGGAGTTACCACACCAATCATTGCTGTTTCAAATGGGATTGATCTGAAAAAATACGGTAAGGATCCACGTAAGGAAGAAGTTTTCCGAGACTATTTTGGTATCGGGGAAGGACAGCCAGTGGTTATTTGTGCGGGGCTTTATTTCCAACGCAAGGGAATTGAAGATTTCGTCAAGGTTGCCGAAAAGATGCCTCATGTTCGTTTCATTTGGTTAGGTAGTATCAGCAAATGGTTGATTCCTAAGAAGATTCGAGACATTGTCAATGGTAAGCATCCTGATAATGTCAGCTTCCCAGGTTATTTCAAGGGAGCCGTCTTCCAAGGAGCTATGAGTGGTGCTAACGCCTTCTTTTTCCCATCTTACGAGGAAACTGAAGGGATTGTGGTGCTAGAAGCCTTTGCCAGTCACCAGCATGTGGTCTTGCGTGATATTCCTGTTTATGAAGGCTGGGTTGATGACAAATCGGCCTCATTTGGGCACAACGTGGACGAATTTGTAGTAGCCTTGCAAGATATTATCGATGGTAAAGTGGACAAACGTGAAGAAGGCTATAAGGTTGCAGAAAGTCGCTCGATTGATGATGTCGCCCAAAAGCTTGTTGAAGCCTACAAAGAAGTATTGGAGATTTAAATGCGTATCGGATTGTTTACAGATACCTATTTTCCACAGGTATCAGGTGTTGCGACCAGTATTCGCACCCTGAAGACGCAGTTGGAAAAAATGGGGCACACAGTCTTTATCTTTACCACGACCGATAGAGATGTTGACCGCTATGAAGACTGGCAGATTGTCCGTATTCCGAGTGTGCCCTTCTTTGCTTTTAAGGATCGCCGTGTAGCTTATCGTGGCTTTTCCAAGGCACTAGAGATTGCCAAACAATATAAGCTTGATATTATTCATACGCAGACAGAGTTTTCACTAGGTCTGCTAGGGATTGCCATTGCACGCGAACTTAGGATTCCTGTTGTGCATACCTACCATACTCAGTATGAAGACTATGTCCGCTATATTGCCAAAGGTATGGTTATCCGTCCAAGTATGGTTAAGTACATTGTTCGTGGCTTTATGAGCGATTTGGATGGAGTCATCTGTCCGAGTGAGATTGTTTATGACCTTTTGCTCAAGTACAAGGTTGCAGCTGAAAAACGTGTCATTCCAACTGGGATTGAACTTGAAAAGTTCCAACGTCCAGAGATTACTGAAGATGATGTGACGGACTTGAGAGCCAAGCTTGGTATTTCTTCTGATGAGACCATGTTGTTGAGCCTCTCTCGTGTGTCCTATGAGAAAAACATCCAGGCTGTGCTGGCTGCTCTCCCTTCTGTTTTGGAGGAAGACGACAAGGTGCGTTTGGTTGTGGCTGGTGACGGTCCTTACCTACCAGATCTTAAGTCTCAAGCCAAAAAACTTGGTATTCAGGACAAGGTGGTTTTCACTGGTATGATTGCGCCTAGTGAGACAGCACTTTATTATAAGTCTGCTGATTTCTTCATTTCGGCATCAACCAGTGAGACTCAAGGCTTGACCTATCTGGAAGCCTTGGCTAGCGGTACCCCGATTATTGCTCATGGAAATCCTTATTTGGATAATGTGATTACAGGCCAGATGTTTGGAACGCTTTATTATCATGATAATGATTTAGCCGGGGCCATTTTGGAAGCTGCCATTGCAACACCAGAAAAAGACGAAACTAAGTGGGCTGACAAGCTTTATGAAATTTCTGCGGAAAACTTTGGAAAACGTGTCTATGAGTATTACTTGGACCTTACGATTTCTAAGGATTTCCACAATGATTTGAATGGTGAAGATAGTACCATGAAACGCTTGACGCGTATGGTAACTTATTTGCCAACTAAGGCTATTACCTTGCCTGTTAATGGCTCTGTTCGTATCCTCAAAGGATCAGCCAAACAGGTCAAGAAAATCAGAAATATCACGAAACTTTTGGATTAGAAAAGCAACCAGATTTTCCTAGTCAGATAAAATCTTAGAATTGATTAATAAAAGAGATAATTAGCTTGAAAAATTACAGTTTCATGCTATAATAACGCATAGAGACATATCAGTCATGGGAAATCTTTCAGAGAGCGTGTGGCGCTGGAAATCACGCAGAGGACATGATTGGGACTACTCGATTAACTTTTTATGCAAACATAAAACGGTGGCCACGTTAGAGCCAATCAGAGGTGTAGGACAGACTCGTTTTTTGTCGTACATGAACTAAGGTGGAACCACGTTGCGACGTCCTTTTGAGGATGTCGCTTTTTTATATTTAAGATAGTAAAACGTTTCTGTTCCTGATTTCAAGAGCACCTCGAAAATATTCATGCTAACAATAATAAAGGAGAATACGATGATTAACATTACTTTCCCAGATGGCGCTGTTCGTGAATTCGAATCTGGCGTTACAACTTTTGAAATTGCACAATCTATCAGCAACTCTTTGGCTAAGAAAGCTCTTGCTGGTAAATTTAACGGTAAATTGATTGACACAACTCGTGCTATCACTGAAGATGGAAGCATCGAAATCGTGACACCTGATCACGAAGATGCTCTTCCAATCTTGCGTCACTCAGCGGCTCACTTGTTTGCCCAAGCAGCTCGTCGCCTTTTCCCAGATATTCATTTGGGTGTTGGTCCAGCTATCGAAGATGGTTTCTACTACGATACTGACAATGAAGCTGGTCAAATTTCTAACGAAGACCTTCCTCGTATCGAAGAAGAAATGAAGAAAATCGTTAAAGAAAACTTCCCATCTATTCGTGAAGAAGTGACTAAAGACGAGGCGCGTGAAATCTTCAAAAATGATCCATACAAATTGGAATTGATCGAAGAGCACTCAGAAGACGAAGGTGGTTTGACTATCTACCGTCAAGGTGAGTACGTTGACCTTTGCCGTGGCCCACACGTGCCATCAACTGGTCGTATCCAAGTCTTCCACCTTTTGAATGTTGCAGGTGCTTACTGGCGTGGAAATAGCGATAATGCTATGATGCAACGTATTTACGGTACAGCTTGGTTCGATAAAAAAGATCTCAAGGCTTACCTTAAACGCCTTGAAGAAGCTAAAGAACGTGACCATCGTAAACTTGGTAAAG
>ENA-OPWW01000792-OPWW01000792.1-human-gut-metagenome-genome-assembly--contig:-NODE-792-length-14233-cov-112.953872_pt1 | contig 14233 bp, 10 predicted proteins | sample MGYA00241513_ERZ502018 | MGnify/ENA primary metagenome ERZ502018 (study PRJEB25962, sample SAMEA2042987) | human gut metagenome | biome: human gut; feature: human-associated habitat; material: faeces...
TTACCGCCCTGGTTGGTCTCTGGGGTGTTGCCCATGTAGTTGATGAGCTTAGCGCAAACCACAATCTCGTCGCCTTCCTTCAGTGTCATATCGCCTTCCTTCCACTTCTCGCCACCGAAGTAGTAGATGCGGAAGATGTAGAACTGGGTGCTGTTGGCATCATCGGCAATATAGAATGATCCGTTGCCGTAGGGTGTAGAGAACTGCTCCTTGATGCTCTGTACCTTACCCTTGATGTAGAACTCCTTGTCGGTAGCCTTACCAGCCTCCAGGGCTGCAGTATATTTCTGGGCAGCTACACTGTTGAATGGGTTTGCCTCAGAACCATCTCCCTTAGCTTCTCCCTTCAAATCTGTGCCTGGGGTAGTATCTCCTGGCTTCTTACCAATCTCCTTACCGTTAATCTTAGCGTATGTTGCAGATTTCAAACCGGTAGCTCCGAAATAGGTTTCGATATTACCGCAGATGATGAGTTCTTTCTTCAGATTACCTGGGTTATCCTTCAGGTTGAGAGCAGTGCGGAGATCGCCGGCTGGCAACTGGATAGGCATACAGTTGTTAACCTCTTTCTCGTCAGCCTTGGCAGCGAGCAGAATGTTTGTTGGAGCTGTCTCTGCACTTGATGCATCACCGAAGATCGCCTCATTGAGTGCCTTGTCTGGTACATAACCTACAATGTAACCCTTAATATATTTGCCGGTGCCTGTCTTAACTGTCTTAGCGTCAGTCACAGTATAAGGGCTGGCTTCTGTACCCTGTGTTGCCACCTCAGGAGTGGTTGGAGCACCAGGCTGAGTAGGCAGTGTGTAAGGTTCTGGCACATCCTCGCAGCTGCTGAATGTGAAGGCAGCCATTGCCGCCATCAAAACTGAAAATATATACTTTTTCATATTATTGTCTTTTTAAATATTGTTACTATTTTGATAATCAGTAATTACTTGATAGAGATGAGATTGCCACCCTTGATCTCTTTGGTGCCGTTATAATCAAGCAGGGTGCCTGATACAACCACCTTCTTGCCTGGTACAAGGATACCCTTGGTTTCCTCTGTCCACTTTGCACCATCGATGTTGAAGCAACGGAATACCTCGAGAGTCTTGCCTTCTGTATCCTTACCGTCGTCAGAGATAACGAATGTAGCGTTACCATACGTGCCAGTATTTACATCTTTCACCTTTACGATGATACCGGTAGCATAAACCTTAGCATCGCCTGCTGTACCGGCATTGATCTTCTCCAGTGCCTGAGCCACGGTATAAGGCTTCTCCAATGTACCGCCTGTTTCTGATGCCTTCAGATCATCCGTGCTGCGAATCACAATCTGCCAGGTGTTGCCGAATCGGGTGAAGATACCGGTGATATCGAATACGCCCTGTGGAACCACCTCGTTGGCAAACTTAGAATAACCCGAGTTGCGCACTACCAGGTTGTTTTTGTTGATTCTCTTGCCCGTTTCGGCATCAATCAGTTCCAGACTCGTATTGGTATCATCTGGCGCCCATACGTTTGTACCGTTGGCTGAAGCAAACTTCACCTTCTTCAGGGTCATCAGCTTGCACACGTTAGCCTCCATATAGGCTGCATCAGTAAGCTTTGTCAGGTCAAACTCCTCTGGCACTACCGTGCTTGCATCCGCCTCGCCAGGGTTCAGAATCTTGAAGTGCTCGTTCCAGATGGCACGCTCTATCTTTCCTATACCCAGGCTTCCATCTGAGAGCTTGGTATTCACACCGCCAATCTGAGGCAACTTCTTGTAACTTCCGATATAGAGACCCTTCAGGTTTACGAGAATCTCCTGACCAACAGGAAGATAACCTGAGAGGCCACTTCCGTTGATGGCAATGATGATTGCGCCGGATGCATCCTGTACGCTCACCTGGTTGTAGATATTGCCACTGACATCATTGCCCGTCACTACCGCCTTGATCATCATGTCCTTCTCTATCAGCTTGTAGCCATTGTCGCTGTTGATAATCGTAGCAAACTGGGTCTTCAAATCTGCTATGCTGATCACATTCTTCTCCCTCAGGCTGTTGTTGCCCCATGGAGATGCAGGCACCTTCTCGGTCAGGTCTGGGTCAGCATAACCGTCGCCCATACACGACCCCAGAGTCAGTGCCAGGAATGCCAATGCTATGAATTTTATCTTTTTCATTGTTCTTTCTTTTTATTGTTATAGAGAAACGGGATTGCTCCCTGTTCTTTATGTTAAAGAGAAACTGCTCTTTAGAATCTGTAAGATACCTGGAACATGCCGTTGGTACCCCAGGTGTAATACTTCTTAGGATTCTTGGAGAACTGGTAGAGGCGTGGATTCTTCACGTTGCCGTTAGCATCCACTGTATAGCTTGAACGTGAGTTCTGCTCATATCCGCCTGTTACGATGGTCTGGTTGTTCAGCAGGTTGGTAATCATGAGGTTGAAGTTGAGAGAACCCTTCTTCAGTCTCACGCTCTTGCCTATGCTCAGGTCAACCATCCATCCTCCGTGACCCTTCTCCTGGGCTACAGCATCCTCAGTCCAGCTCATACCGTCGAGTGTAGTAGGAGCAAAGATTTCAGGGAATGCCTTGTGGGCAGCCTGGCGGTTGGTCAGCACCTTCTCATATCTGTAGCTTGGAGAATAAGAGAGGTAGATGCGGTCGTAATAGTTGGCATTGAGGTTGACGAACCATCCGTTTACGTGGGCATCGAGACCGATGCTTCCCACTGTGAGCGGTGTGCCACTCTCGCGCATATTCATCACGTAAGCCTTGTCCTGGTAAACCTCAGCACTCTTTGAGAGCATGTATACGGCGTTTACATTGTTGATGTTCTTCGCCTCGCTCATAGCGCCCAGGGTCTTCAGGTCGAGCCATGATGTGAGCTTGATCTTAGCGCCCACCTCTACACCATAGTATTCCTTCTTCAGTCCGGTCATGCTCACGTAGGTGAATGAGTTCTCATCATCGTTGTAGAAGTTCTGCCATTCCGTAACGTTCTCCAGTCGGCTGTAGTATCCGCTCACGTTGGCACTCAGCCATGCGTTGCGATACAGGTAACTGAATTCAGAGCTGAAGATGCGCTCGTTCTTGAGGTTAGTCACGAAATCGTTGCTGATTTCAGGCGAGATGAAGGCTGTGTTTGCCATCGGTGCACGCAGCTCGTATCCGGCTCCTATGCTGAAGGCATGACCTCTGCCCATATCCACGTTCAGACTTCCCTTTACGCCACCGTCCAGGAAGTTGGCTGTGCCGCTCTTGCCCTGGCTGTTGTTCGGTGCCATACCGTTGCGCATGTAGCCTCGGCGGTTCATTCCGGTATATCCGATACGTCCGCTCAGCATCGCCTTCATGTTGTAGAATTCGGCTGTATAGGTGCTCCATGCGTTTGCTTTGTTCACGTCGATGCGATAGTCGTAACCGAACTTGTCGCCCTCGTAAACCAGCTTGCCTGTGTTGTTAGGACCGGCTGTGTTCAGATCGTACTGCACACGTGGGTCGGTCTTAGGATAATCTCCCAGGGCATATGTGTTGATGTTGTGGAAGATGGCACCGCCCAGCATGTCTTCCAGTGTCTGATAGTGCTGGTTGGTACTCTTTCCGAGCATGATACCCGTAGCCAGGTTCGATTTCTTGGTCAGCTTGGTGTTCAGAACGGATGACAGGCTCAGGGTCAGGTTGTCGTTGTGCTTAGCCTGAACATAGTATAGCAGATCCTGTCCGTTCTTGGCTGCCTGCTGGTTGGCATAGTACAGGCGGTTCCAGTTAATCTGTCGGTTCTGTTTGCTTGCCTGCCAGTAGTTTACGGCGTTGTTCCAGTTTTCCCAGGTATACATGTTGTTGCCGTTCTTGTAGTCGCCCCATACATAGTAGTTGGCTGATGGCATGTTCTTCCAGTAGTCTGGCTGTGGATTCTCTGCGTTGTTGTAGTTGAGCTTGGTGCTCTTGTACATAGAGTATTTTCCGAACACCGATGTGGTGAGCTTCATCTGGTCGTTGATTTCCCAGTCCCATGTAGCGATAGCCGAAGGGGCAAAGTCGTTCACTACGCGTGAGTTTCTCTTGTGTCCGTTCTGGTATCCCCAGTATGGGTTATACTGGTAGTCGTTTGCCAGCCAGTAAGCCTCGTCGGTAGATGCTCCCTGAGTACTTCTTTCTGTCGGGTTACCCCATGTGGAGAAGCTCAGCGAGTGGCCGTTCATCCACTTCTTCTGTACACCGAAGAAATAGGAGAGGGCGTTGTAGAAGGTTCCCTCTACGTATCCCTGGTTAGCCCAACGGTAGGTGAGACCGGCTGTTATTGCCCATCCCTTCTCGTTGAAGCCGCTGGAGTAGGAGTAGAGTCCGCGCAGGGTATAGTTGCGGTTGGCAACACCTACGCTGGCATACTGTCCTTCCTGCATGCTTCCGGCACGGAAATCATAGTTGTTGGAGCCTGCCATGCCGGTCATCGAATAGCCGTTGGCTTCGAAAGGCAGGGCAAAGTCTACGTTTCTGGAGAATCGGTTCAAACCGCCGATGTTGGAGAAACGGAACTGTCCGGTCTCCATATCGTTCATGGAAGCACCGTTGATATAGACATCGTTGTACTTCTGGTTGAAGGCACGATAGCGGAAACGTGCTGGCGAGAACAGGTAACCTGCCTGGCTCGCGTATACGTTGCTGGTAGAATTGAGGATGGTGACATTGGATGACATGTCATCGTCCTCGCCCAACTGTGCCTCGGAGAAGGTGAAAGCATTCTCGTCAAGTCCCTGTGCTATGTTCTGGTCAGTCTTTTCGTTCTGAGCCATAGCCAATGAACATGAGAAGAGTGCTAACATTGCTAAGTTTACTTTCTTCTGCATAGTTTATATGTATTAAGTATTAATAAACCGGCAACAGTAGTCTCTTTGAGCAGTGATGATATATGTCCCGCTAGGTCTTGTTTGGGCGATAAGGGGACTTACCGTGTCCCTGGTCTTGTGTCTTCTGTTCCGATTCAATGTGTTTAATGCTGCAAAGTAACAAAAAATTTTTTGAAAAATGAATTTATTTATGTTAAAAATGTATGAAAACTGAAAAAATATTCGTTTTTATGGAGATATTTCCGGTTTTTTAGGTATCTTTGCTGCCTGTTACCTCACCGCGTTAAGGTGAACATATATAATTAGGTATACATTAATATTTAATATTAGTATGAGAAAACATTTGCTCTTGCTGGCTGCCCTCCTCATGATTGGGGTGGGCGCTACGGCACAGAAAAAGAAGTCGCAGACTTCCGGTAACAAGCAGTATCAGGTGTATGCTGTGGGTTTCTATAACCAGGAGAACCTCTTCGATACCTGCCATGATGCCGGTAAGAATGATTATGAGTATCTCCCTGCTAAGGGATGGAATGGTATGAAATATACCAATAAACTCAAGAATATGTCGCGTGCACTTGCCGACATGGGTACCGATGTGCTGCCTAACGTGGGCTGTGCCTTCATCGGTCTGTCTGAGGTTGAGAATGCCAACGTGCTGAAAGATCTCACCGCGCAGCCGCCTCTCAAGGCAAGAAACATGCAGTTCTGCCATATCGAGGGTCCCGATAAGCGAGGCATCGATTGTGCGCTGCTCTATAATCCGGCACTCTTCACGGTGAAGAATACCCGATTGGTGCCTTACGTACAGGAACTTGCCAAGGATTCTGCCTACAAGACCCGTGGTTTCCTCACCGTACGTGGTGAGTTGGCGGGCGAGGATGTGGCGGTTATCGTATGCCACTGGCCAAGCCGTTTCTCCGGTTCGTTCTATCGCGAGAGCGGAGCGCGCCAGGCTAAGGTGGTAAAAGACAGTTTGCTCCGTCTGAACCCTGAGATGAAGGTGTTCGTGATGGGTGATATGAACGATGATCCTACCAACGCCAGCATGCATAAGGTGCTGAAGGCGAAGGCTGAAATCAGCGAGGTGGGTGCCGATGAAATGTATAACCCATGGTATAACATCCTGGCCAAGGAGGGCAAGGGAACCCTGTTCTACAGCGGTTCATGGAATCTCTTCGACCAGATTGTCATCACGCCTAATCTCCTGAACAGGGATAGTAAGAACAAGGACTACAGTTCTCTGAAGTTCTGGAAGAACCACATCTTCCGCCGCGATTACCTCATCCAGCAGGAAGGTCAGTACAAGGGTGCTCCTTTGCGTACCAAGGCAGGCGGCAGATGGCTTAACGGCTACAGCGATCACCTGCCGGTAGTGATGTACCTGGTGAAGGAAAAAAGTAGAAAATGGTAGAGAATCATCCTTTTGAGCCGTGGCTGCCCGAGAATGCGCGGCTGCTGATGCTCGGCACGTTTCCGCCTGCAGCGAAGCGGTGGTGTATGCCCTGGTATTATCCCAACTTCCAGAATGATATGTGGAGGATATTCGGGATTATCTACTTCCAGGATAAGTTCCATTTCGTGGATGTAGAGAAGAAGACCTACCGCCTCTATGCTATTAAGGAATTTCTCAGGGAGAAGGGCGTCGCCATCTATGATACCGCACAGCAGGTGATACGCACCAAGAATACGGCATCCGACAAGGACCTGCAGATCGTGCAGCCCGCCGATCTCGACGGCATGCTCCGCCAGCTGCCCCATTGCAGGGCGGTGCTTACAGCCGGCCAGCTTGCCACGAAGGTATTTTCAGAACACTTCGGCATCAAGGAAAAGCCTGAGATGGGAGGCTATGCAGAATTCCAGTTCGAGGGCCGCAGACTCCGTCTGTACCGCATGCCATCCAGTTCCCGTGCCTATCCTATGGCAGTGGAGAAGAAGGCTGAATTCTACCGCAAGATGTTTGATGAAATCTTATAGAAAGAATATGAAAGATAAAGTGACCGTTATTGGCATTGCGGGAGGCACAGGCTCCGGCAAGACTACTGTGGTGAAGAAACTCGTAGAAGTGCTGCCGCCTCATTATGTGGCTGTGGTGCCCCTCGATTCATATTATAACGATACCTCGCAGATGACCGAGGAAGAACGTCATCGGATCAACTTCGACCACCCGTCGGCATTCGATTGGAAGCTTTTGCACCAGCAGCTCGCTGATCTGCGTGCTGGCAAGGCGATAGAGCAACCCACCTATAGTTATATCAAATGCAACCGTGAACCGGAAACGATTCACGTTGACCCCAAGCCGGTTGTGATTATCGAAGGCATCATGACGCTGGTGGACAAGAAGTTGAGAGACCTGATGGACCTGAAGGTGTTCGTGGATACCGATGCTGATGAGCGCCTGATACGCAACATTCAGCGTGATACCATCGACAGGGGTCGCACCGTATCGATGGTGGTAGACCGATACCTCAAGGTCCTGAAGCCGATGCACGAGCAGTTTATCGAACCGACCAAGCGCTATGCTGACATCATCATTCCTCAGGGTGGCGAAAACCTCAAGGGCATCGGTATCCTCTGCAAGTATGTAGAGGGACTGATAGAGAAATAAAAATATTTTTGCTCAAGCATTGCATTTCTTTAATGCAACAAAGTTTAATTAGGAAACAGGGCGGCCTTCTTCTTGAAAAGAGGTCCGCCCGCTTTGTTTTTATCCCGGTCGGGCTATTCAAGTAGTTCAGTTAGCTAATTCAAGTAGTTCTGTCAGCGAATTCAGCCGTCTCAGTTAGCTGATTCAGCCGTCTCAATAAGCCTACGGATACGTCTGCGCTAGCCGACGCAGTAATATCCGTACCCCGACGCAGTAATATCCGTACCCCGACGCAGTAATATCTGTATCCCGACGCAGTAATATCTGTAACCCGACGCAGTAATATCCGTACCCCGATGCAGTAATATCCGTGAGCCAGCGCAGCACAACGTGTGGTCCGTTTTCGCCAGGTCCCATAACCATATTCTGCAAAGATCTTCTTGCTTTTTGCAAGAAGATAAGCTGAAAAACGTGATAGATGAAGGCTATTAGTGATGGATAGCGTGATGGATATTGTAAACATTTTGTCCATCCATCACGCTTTCCTAAATAGATAATTCTCTTATTATCAGGTGATTAATATTTTGAAAAGAGAAAAAATGAGGGATGTGAGGGATAAAACTTAAAAGATTATTCCTCTTCCTCCTTCTCAAAAGCCTCTACGAAAGGCTGATGGAAACCCTGGAAGATGCGGAGATACTCGGCTCGCACCTCATCACTCTCCTCAAAAAGATTCAACTCACCACGCTTGTGAGCCTTCAGCATACTGCTGTAACGGCGAATCTTACGCTTGTAGTTCCTTGCCATCAACGCATCTGCCTGAACAGGATTCTGACTGACATACGAAAAGGCACAAAGTTGCTTCATGAACATGTCGAACACTGGATTGTCATGACTCCAGTCGTCCTCACTCAGCCAGAACCACTGGAAATGATACTTCTGTTCCAATGCCATCAGATGCTGCCCCAGCTCGTCAATCTCCATGCCCTTCTGCATCTGCTCCTCAGCAAATGCTACCAGAGATGCCGCATCTACATTCAACTCAACCTCGTGAGACAGCGTGGTGCCCTCAATCTGAATGCGCCAACGGTGATTCCTATTCTTGATGAGCGCAGAATTCGTGTTCATGAGCAACTCAGAAAGCTTGCCCTCGGTAGGAATCTGATCTACTACCGAAAGACGGTCGCGCTGGTTGCGAACCACCAGCTGATGGTCCTCATGGCGCAATACACACATGTAAACCAGCCTGTTGCTGTCGAGCTGAAGGGTGAAACGGTCGTTGTTGTCATCGCCCACAAATTCGTAGGTGTAGTCATCCACCTTATCCTGCGGAATGCTCAGCTCGCCATGCACCTTGTTGCCCTCGGCATCGTAGAGCGAGAAACCGATGTAAGGAATCTGAAGACGGAGGACAACCGGATTGCCGCCGTCCTCAGGAATCAGGGTAACAGCCAGTCCGTCATCGCCGAAATCATCCTTGCGGCATACGAATCCGTCATCCGTCTTCTCAGCCTTCTCCACCTTCACCTCGCCGTGGCGCCACCAGAAATCGAAGGTGATGGTCTGGTCGTCCTCAGCGGCTACACGGATGAAATCCTCGATGTCCTGACCCAGGTAAATCACCTTGGCAGGCTCAATCTCCTCATCGTCATCGCCCAGCGCTCGCACCCACATCTCGCCCGGAACAGGATCATCTTCCCATTCGGCATCAGCAGGGGCTGCAGTAGATTTGAAAACGAGGAAAACCATTCTTTCTTCTTCCCTCGTGCCATCTTCGCGGCACGTGAAGCACTTCGCCTCCTTAGGGATGAAGAATGGGGTTAACAGGTACGGGTTTTTGCATAATGCGGTATACTCTACCTCGGTCCATGCCGGGAGAGCGTGTGTATTTGTCTTGTCTGTCATATTCTCTTGTTGCATATAATTCTTGAGTTGGTCCTATTTCTTTTCATCATCCGGCGTGTGTGGCAGGACGAGGGGGATGTTGATCCCAAAAAACGGTTGCAAAGGTAATGCAAAATCGAGACACTACAAAATATATCACCTATTTTTTTAATTATTTTACGATTCAATATTTGGTGCTTCCAAAAAATAGTTGTAGTTTTGCATCTGAAATAATGAATAGAAAGATGAAAGTCAAGACAATACTCACACTGGCGCTAGCCGCCACAACCCTCGCAGCATGTCACAGGGGAAAGAAACCACCACGTATGGACAATTCGAAACTCGCCATCAGCCTCTCGAAACCGGCTAAGGGCGACAGGGCTATCTACGGACTTGCCTGCCTGGGCTGCTCGGATACCGCGCTGGTGCTGCTGCCCAACGGAGGCGGTGACCCCGTGAGATACAACATTCTGGATGCCACTCGCAACCATCAGGTGTTTGGAGATATAGAGGTGGGCGACTGGGTTTGCGTGATGCCATGCGAGGAGAAGGATGAGAAGAACCGTGCCGACATGGTGATAGACCTGGACCAGCTGAAGGCCACCTGGACCTATCCGGTGATGCCGAAGCTGCGCGATGTATCGCATCTGAGCAAGCGCCAGCAGGCGAGAATCCTTGCCAACATGCCTGACAGCATCGTAGAAACCTATATGGTGCCGCGCCAGTATGGCTTCACCCTGAAGCGCATGAGCGAGGCGATGGCCGTGGGCAGGGTGATGATAAACAAAGATGTGGATGACGACAGTCCGGTAGAATATCCTGATGTGCCTCAGTATACGGAATGGCATGCCTATAACGGCAAACTGATTCTGGTGCAGGGCCACCGCGAGCTGGATGGCGTGGTGCTCAATGAGAAGACGAAGCGCGATACCTTCACCTTTGTATATATGAAGGGCGACAGTCTGGCTCTCTCTGATCGTGAGGGCTGCATCCAGGGTTTCCACCGCTCGCTCAATGCGATGAAGGCCAACGCCAAGGCCCATGCTGCAGCCGAGAAGCTGAACAGCAAGATGAAGAAGGAAATATTGAAGTAAATAACATAATAAATATAAAAAAAGAGGCGAATAGGACGATTTCTCGATTTTTTTGTCTAATTTTGCACCTTGGAATTAAATTCATACATCGAATATAAAGAAAAAGAACAATAATAATGAAGAAGAAAATTCAGTTCAGTCTCGTTTATCGAGACATGTGGCAGAGCTCTGGTAAGTTCCAGCCACGCAAGGATCAGTTGGCTAAAATTGCCCCAGTTATCATCGAAATGGGATGCTTTAGCCGTGTAGAGACTAACGGCGGTGCCTTTGAACAGGTTAACCTCCTGGCAGGTGAAAACCCTAACGATGCCGTACGCGCATTCTGCAAACCTTTCAACGAGGTGGGTATCAAGACTCACATGCTCGACCGCGGATTGAACGCTCTTCGTATGTATCCTGTGCCTGACGACGTGCGCGCCCTTATGTATAAGGTAAAGGCTAAGCAGGGTACCAACATCACACGTATCTTCGACGGACTGAACGATGTGCGCAACATCATTCCTTCTATCAAGTGGGCAAAGGAGGGTGGCATGACTCCACAGTGTGCACTCTGTATCACCAACTCTCCTGTTCATACCCTGGAATATTACATGAACATCGCCGACCAGCTCATCGCTGCCGGTGCAGAGGAAATCTGTTTGAAGGATATGGCAGGTATCGGCCAGCCAGCATTCCTCGGCAAACTCACCAAGATGATTAAGGACAAGTATCCTGAGATCATCATCCAGTATCACGGCCACTCAGGTCCTGGTCTCTCTATGGCTTCTATCCTCGAGGTCTGCAACAATGGTGCCGACATCATCGATACAGCCATCGAGCCATTGTCATGGGGTAAGGTTCACCCAGACGTAATCTCAGTTATCAGCATGCTGAAGAACGAGGGCTTCGAGGTGCCTGAAATCAACATGAGCGCTTATATGAAGGCTCGTGCTATGACTCAGGAGTTCATCGACGAGTGGCTCGGCTACTTCATCAACCCAGGTAACAAGATCATGTCTTCATTGTTGCTCGGTTGCGGTCTCCCAGGCGGTATGATGGGTTCTATGATGGCAGACCTCGGCGGTATGCGTCAGACCATCAACAATATCCGCAAGAAGAAGGGTGAGGAAGAGTTGTCTATGGACGACTTGCTCATCAAGCTCTTCGACGAGGTAGAGTATGTATGGCCACGCGTAGGTTATCCTCCATTGGTAACCCCATTCAGCCAGTATGTAAAGAACATCTCACTGATGAACCTCCTCACCATGGAGCAGGGCAAGGGGCGCTTCGTCATGATGGACGACTCTATGTGGGGTATGATTCTCGGTAAGAGCGGTAAGATTCCTGGAACTATCGACCCAGAACTCGTAGAGCTCGCCAAGAAGCAGGGCCGCGAGTTTACAGATGTTGATGCACACACATTGCTCACCAACGCCCTCGACGACTTCAAGAAGGAGATGGACGAGAACGGTTGGGATTACGGTCAGGACGACGAGGAACTCTTTGAGCTCGCTATGCACCCAGAGCAGTATCGCAACTACAAGAGCGGACAGGCAAAGAAGAACTTCCTGGCCGACCTTCAGAAGGCAAAGGATGCTAAGCTCGGTACAACCCTTACTCCTGCACAGCTTGCAGAGTTCAAGCACGCCAAGGCAGATGCCATAGTGGCACCAGTAGCCGGCCAGCTCTTCTGGGAATTCCAGGGCGAGGGCGAGTGTCAGCCAGCTGTAGAGCCATACATCGGCAAGGAATATAAAGAAGGTGATGCCTTCTGCTATATCCAGGCTCCTTGGGGCGAGTTTGAAACCATCCCAGCTGCATTGGGCGGCAAGCTCGTAGAAATCAATGCCAAGCAGGGCAGCAAGGTGCGCAAGGGCGATGTTATCGCTTACATCGAGCGCGATGCTGAGTAAATATAATAGAAATGAATTATCAAGCTATTATTGATAAGTATTATCCTGAGGATAATGAGCTTCGGCATATCCTCATTACACATAGCCAATCTGTAGCGCGAAAAGCGCTACAGATTGTTTCGTATCATCCCGAATTGCAACTCGATGCCCAGTTTATCGAAGAAGCAGCTATGCTCCACGACCTCGGCATCTTCATGACCGATGCCCCAGGCATACAGTGTTTCGGCTCGCAGCCCTACATCTGCCATGGACGACTGGGAGCAGAAATCCTGCGCAAGGAAGGATATGAGCGACATGCCCGCGTATGTGAGCGCCATACCGGTGCAGGCATCACAGAGGCACAGATCATAGCACAGAACCTGCCCCTGCCACATCAGGATTTCCTGCCGGAAACCATGGAGGAGAAGGTGATTTGCTACGCTGATAAATTCTTCAGCAAAACTCACCTCGACCGGGAAAAAACAATTGAGAAAGCAGAAAAAAGTCTCATGAAGTTCGGAGAGGAAGGAGTAAAACGCTTCCAGCAATGGGAACGCATGTTTGAATAGAATTCTAATTTATTGAATGAGAAAACAATCGACGATAGCTATGCTGCTGCTCGCTGCCATCTCGTGTATGATGGTGGCTAACCCAGGTACGCCCGATTCGAAAAAGAAAAAGAAGAAAACGGAGAAGACGGAAACCGTTGACAGCGTGGGGGACAGTGTGTTCGTAGACTCGCTGGGTAACGAAATAAAGCCCAAGCTGAAACAGGCTGACGACACCACGCAGATGGACTCGCTGCAGAAAGCTATATGGAAACATAATAAAGTGGTGGATGACAGTATTCGCCTTGACAGTATCGCCAGAAAGAAACAGGGTGGAGTAGACGCACCGGTTAACTATCAGGCGGACGACTCTCTCGTATATGATGCCAAGAACAAGGTGGCATATCTCTACGGAAACTCCAACGTGAAGTATACCAACATGGACCTCAGTTCCGACCGCATCTCCATGGATATGGACAAGAGCAACGTGAAGGCGATGGGTACACCCGACAGTACGGTGGAGGGAGGCATCAAGGGCAAACCTGTCTTCAAGATGGGTAGCGACACCTATGATACCGACACCATCAAATTCAACTTCAAGAGCAAGAAGGCCCTTATTAATAATGTATATACAGAACAGCAAGATGGATTCCTGACCGGTATGAAGTCGAAACGCGACTCATCGGGAGTCATCTATCTGCAGCACGGAAGGTATACCACCTGCGATGATCCGCATCCCGACTTCTACATCTCGCTCTCCCGAGCCAAGGTAAGGCCGGGCAAGGATGTGGTATTCGGACCAGCCTATCTCGTGGTGTGCGATGTGCCTATGCCGCTTGCCATCCCTTACGGCTTCTTCCCGTTTACCAAGAGCTACAGCAGCGGTTTCATCATGCCAACCTACGGCGATGAAACGGCACGAGGATTCTATCTCAGAGATGGCGGATATTATTTCGCCATGAACGATAAATGGGACCTGAAGCTGCTGGGCGAGATTTATACCAAGGGATCGTGGGGACTCTCGGCAGCCAGCAACTACCGAAAGAGATACAAATACTCGGGTTCCTTCTTCTTCAGTTACCAGGATACGAAGAACGGCGACAAGGGAATGCCAGACTTTACCGAGCAGGAGAGCTTCAAACTGCAATGGAGCCACCGCCAGGACAGCAAGGCAAACCCATACAGTTCGCTTTCGGCAAGTGTGAACTTCGCCACATCGAGCTACGAACGCAACAACCTCAATTCGCTCTACAATCCGCAGACGATGACGCAGAGTACGCGAACCTCATCTGTTAACTGGAGCACCTCGTTCTCAAGCATCGGTATGACGCTCAGTTCCACCGCCAACCTCTCGCAGAACATGCGCGATTCATCCATCGCCATGACGCTGCCCGACCTCAACATCAGCATCTCCCGCTTCTATCC
>ENA-OPWW01000801-OPWW01000801.1-human-gut-metagenome-genome-assembly--contig:-NODE-801-length-14109-cov-1.823965_pt1 | contig 14109 bp, 7 predicted proteins | sample MGYA00241513_ERZ502018 | MGnify/ENA primary metagenome ERZ502018 (study PRJEB25962, sample SAMEA2042987) | human gut metagenome | biome: human gut; feature: human-associated habitat; material: faeces...
CATAAGGTGTAATTTTGTTTAACTTGTTAATTAAATATTCGCTGTCGCTGTATTTAGCCCAACCCCACCACGCGGCTAACGTCTGCTTAAATTCATCCTCACTTAACGGTTTCTTCCGTTTCCGTAATTTAGCTATCTTACGGCAAAGGTTCTGTTTGATACGCTTCCTAAGCCGTGTTTCGTTCAAATAGAATACATAGCCCAAGAAATCAATACCACGCCCGAAGCTGTCGCGGTGGTCGCGTGCCACCGGAAAGACTTGTTTGTTCTGTTTGATTTCCAGCTTTACGTTAGCCGCCAAATAGCTTTCAAACTCTGCCAGCAAAGCGTGAAGCGTCTTTTTGTCGCTATGTAATACTACAATGTCGTCGGCGTATCTGAAATAGTACCTTACCCGCTTTACTTCCTTTACCCAATGGTCGAAGTAGGTAAGTACAAGATTTGCTAAATATTGGCTAAGGTAGTTGCCAATCGGTAAGCCTTCCGCACTGTCTATAATTTCGTCCAAAAGGTTGAGTAGCCGTGTGTCCTTAATCTTCCGGCGAACAATGGATTTTAGTACGGTGTGATCTATGGAAGGGTAAAATTTGCGTATGTCTATTTTCAAGCAATACGCGCAGCCTGCCTTATCTCTGTCTATAACGCGCCTTAACTTATTTGCCGCCGCTTGTATGCCACGCCCTTTTATGCAACTATAAGTGTCCGCCGTGAAAATAGACACCCATATAGGTTCTAAAATGTTCATTACGGCGTGATGTACAATCCGGTCGGGAAAGTATGGCAAACGGAAAATCTCGCGTTCTTTAGGCTCGTATATTGTGAAGGTACTATATTCCGAAGTCCTATAAGTTCCTGCCTTTAGTGCTTCGTGCAAAGATAAAAGGTTGGCTTCCTTGTTACGGTCGTGCAACTTCACGCCGTAAGAACGTAGTTTGCCCTTGCGGGCGCGTTCGTCCGCAAGGCGCAAATTATCCAAACTTATTATTTTATCGTAAAGGTTGCCTAACCTTTTCATAGTTGTTTCTTTGCTGATTAAATGGTGTTCTTCGGTTTCCCTACCAAACCCCGTTAATGATTAATCTTTTCCGCCTTTCGGCGCGGTCTTTGTCCTTATTAGCTTTACAAAAAATCAGTATAGCTGAGAGCCGATATTCGCATTCGTATTCGTAGCCGTGTTATTCGTATTCGCGTACGAAAGCCCGGCATTCGCGCTGTTATTCGCATTACCGCCGAACAAGACACCCGAAGGACAAACAACCGTGAAAATCTTCTTACTCAAAATAATAGCGCGTTCCCGAAGCCCGCATAGTTACCTTTCGCGGAAAGGCGTTACGCTTCTTTATCTCCTGTAAAATGTATTTTATCTCGCTGGAATTTGTGAAGAACTTCTTCGCTTCGCTTTCGGGGTCATCTTTCTTGAACTTAATTTTCACGAGGAAGCGGTTCGCACCGAATTTCGTTTTCACGTCTTCGATGAAATCAATTAACCAAAACTGCAAATTGATTAGTTTCTGTTGCGTGGTTTCCGGGCAGTTAAAATGTTTGTTCGCTTCGTCCGGTTGAATGTTCAAGAACGAAAGGCTACCATCATCTGTGCTATTATTGTTTGAAGTCATTTTCTTGTATTTTTAATTGTTAAACATTCCGTTTCGTGACGTGTTACGCGGCGGGGATAAAGCAAAGCCGAGAGCCGATAAGCGCATTCGTATTCGTAGCCGCGTTAATCGTATACGCGTACGAAAGCCCGGCATTCGCGCCGTTAGTCGCACCACCGCCGAACAAGACACCCCTTTGTGCTACGCCGCTGGCTGGTATGTTGGTATAGAAGTAGTCGGCAAAGTAGGTAGTAGAACCTGCGCCCACTTCCGTAGGCATATTTTCCCCGTATTCGCCTATCATCATGCGCTTAACATAACCTTCCTTACGTGGAAGTTCGCCGCGTTTTACGTAATTGTCATAGTTGGTATCTTGGTAGTTTGCCGGGTTGTCGCAAGTATAGAAAGAACTTACGCCGCCGTCCGCATCCGATTCAATAGCGCATTTGCATCCATCCGTCCAACTCCAAATATGCCCGAACGGGTTTTCTATTCCCCGGTATGAAGGTACTTTTACTTTGGTAACTACGCCCGTGTCGTATTCGTCCGGCATGGTGTATTCTACCACACCCGAAGCGTTACCCAATGAATTGGTAGTACCGCATGGCACAAACGGATAGTAGCTGTTGAAGGTGTTCCACTTTGTACTGTTAAGCGTCGTAACGCCTGCGCCTAACCCGCCTTGCTTGTACCCTTCGCTCGTAGGTTGCGCGTTAAAATCAAGCTGGCAGTTAAGGTTAGCGTATTCAATCACGTAAAGCCAATAGGTCGCGTTTTGTGCCGCGTATAAATCGCAGTTCCATCCTGCGCTGTTCAATCCGGCTGCACCTCTGTTACGTGCGTATTTTCGGAAGTTGGTAAGGCTCGTTTGTGTAGCTGGACGACCTAAGAGGGTTCTATAAGTTCCGTCCCATGCCGTATTATTGTTTCCGCCCCGGAAAGCAGCCGTAGTATTTACCACACTGGCAAGTTTGGGCGTAGCTGATAAAGTTCTGTCTATCGTGGCTTCGTATGCGCTCCGGTACATCTTCGGCACTTCGATAAAGCCCGGTAGTTGGTATTGTGATATAAGGCAGGTAAACGTAGTACCGTCAAATTCAAACTTACGGTAGTGCTTCGGTATTTCTACCATTACCATGCCGGAAGCTCCGGTAAGGTCTGCCGCTGCCCCGGTGTCCGTCTTCGTACTGTCGGTTTGATGAAGGTAGGTAACAACCTGCCCGGCATCGTTAAGCAAACAACGGCGCATAAGGGATTGAACCGGGAGCGAAACATGTAGTTCCGATCTTCCTACGCGTTCTAACGCGGTATCTGCCACGTTTATATTAATCTTTACGCCGTAATAGTAATCATAAGGAAACGCGGGCTTTGTGTTGCCCGCTGCAATAATTAAACCCATAGTTATAATTTTTAATAGCCCCAAATCAGGGCGGTTGCTGAACTCGTTTCTTTTATCTCTCTGATAATTTCGGGGTTCCATCCCGTTTCAAAGCGCGTGCTTATAAATTCGCCTTCGGGCATTCCCCAAAGGTTTACTTCCAATACTATCGCCGCTTCGCCATCGTTTTTTAAGCAAAAAGGCGTGTCCATTCGGAAGTTGCCACCGGAAAAATCCACGTTCCCGGCTACCGAAATTTGCGCGCTCACTAAATCGCCGTTTCTATTTTCCATACACTTAATTTTAAGTCGTTACAAAAATACTTTCTTATCGTATTAGTTTAATACGTCGTGAAATACTCGTGAAGTGTTTGTTTAGCCGAAGCCGTGAAATTCGGCGTTACAACACTTCTATTTAATGCCTTGCGCCGTGATGCATGGCTTATTCTCTTATGTTCAATAAATAGGCGTAATATCCGCTGCTTCCGTCCCAAACTAAAAGAAACTCGCGTATGTCGCCCGCCGCCATGTTCCACTTTCCGGTTTCGTTTCCTGCGTTGTTGTTCATACGGTACGGGTAGTAGTTGCTATCCATAGCGTTGCCGCCGGAACTGTTCTTTACGAATGTATTACGCCCGCAAACATACCCGGTCTGCGTGCTCGTTCTATCACAAATAATAGTAATCCTTACGGCAAAGGCTGTATAATTACTAATGCCTAACACCGTACAAATGGAGTCGCGGCGAGGTAGCCCTATGCCGCTATTACTGTAAATGAAGCGCGGCATTAACTTGAATAGCGTAGGCTTGGTAGCGTCGCCCGGTGTAAGGCAGGTATTTACGGAAGGCAAAAGTTTTGATATACCGTAATCCGCTACGTAGCTGTCGCAAACTATCGCGCCTTTGCTCACTATACCCAAATTAACCAGCGCGCCGGACGCTTCAATAAGTAGCCCGTAGTTAGTTCCATAGCTGTTTGGTGTCTTGTTGGTAAAACGTCCAACGCCGACCAACCCGGTAGAAGCTGGTAATACGTTCGTTCCAATGGAAGCCCAGCGGTAAGAGTCCGAGAACTTTATAAAACTGCTAAGCAATGCTAAACCGCTTCCGCTTGTGTCGCCGGATGAAGCCGCTACACCTATTCGTCCGCTTGCTATCGCAAAGCCGCCAATACTTCCGGCGTTTGCGTTGATTGTTCCCGTTATAGTTCCTTTCGTAGCTACAAAGCTACCGTCTTGCAGTACGCGGAAAGGTGCGGTAGCCCGGTTTCCCTTGCTTGCTCCAGCCCAAAACCTTACGCTTGTGTCGGCTGTGCCTTCCCCTGTTATTCCTGCTTTTATACTCGCGTCGCTACCTGCAAGCTGAACCGTTCCGGCTGTTACTATGCCACCGTCTATCGTGGTTTGGGTGTTATCGTAATAAACGGCTTCCACCCAATCGTTAGCGACGTAAGAACCGGAAGTACGTTTAGTTATGCAACGTTTTAGTATTCCGTCTGTTTTTCCACCCGTCAGCCAAAGGTCGCCTATGTCATACGGTGGTTTTGGCTGGGTTACAAATACCTGCCTTTTCCCGTCCGCTGTGTCCTGTGCCTTGCTTGCTGCCGTGTATGCGTCTATCGCCTTTTGGTCTTCTATCGTAGTCCATGAATATGTAGAACCGGAAACGGTATAGCGTTTCAACAACTTTGTTGATGAACTGTACCACATATCGCCTACGTGCGCCTTCTTTAGTGCCGTAGTCGTCCAATTAGCCGCCGGGTCGGATGATTGGAACCAGCTTTCTATTTTTCCGTCTATCTGTGTCGTAAGGTCGTTTACGGTTGGCGTGAAGTTCTTGTTTATAAAGTTGGTTAGCCCGGTGTCGTCCGTATATTTGGAAGCCTTTACCCAATCTGCGGAATTATAAGAACCGGAAGTGCGGGCGGTCTTGCATCGCATGATGTCGCCCGTACTGCCTTGTACCCATAAATCGCCTACGTCGTAAGGCGTTGTAGGTTGTGCCACGAAAATACGCCGCTTTGTCCCGGCAAGTTTTAACGCGTCGTTAGCAAGTGCCAACGCTTGCGCTACTTCGCTGTCTTGTAGTTCCTGCCAACTGTAAGTAGAACCGTTTTTTACGAAACGGAAAACTTTACCCGTTGAAGTGTTATAGAAAAGGTCGCCTAAATGTTCATCTTTCAGCGCGGTTGTGTTCCAATCCTTCGCGGGCGCGTTTGTCAATGTCGGGTCGTATGTTTCAAAGAACTGCTCTATTTGCCCGTCTAATTGCGCTTGTATTTCGTTTAGAATACCGGGCAGGGTATTGTTTATGTAGTTCTTTGTTTCGTTCGCTATCTGGTCGAGGTCTGAAACGTTCTTTGTCGTTCCGTCGCTGCTTACAAAGCGAATAACGCCGCCTATTTCGTCGTTGTCGAAGTAGCATTTACCGCCGCCGCTGCTCTCTATCCTTCCGGTACGGATGAAACGCCCGTTTATGGTACTGCTCCCGTAAGTCAATGAAACAAGCCTACCGGGGTTCTTCCCGTTCGTATCTGTAACAACCGAATTAAGAACCCCTACAAGGAAATTGTAATAGCCCGCTTCCGCTTCTACCGTCTTAGCCGTAGCGGATAGTACAATAGTTCCGCTATCCCCGTTTTTAGGACATTTTGCGTAGATGTAATACGCCGTAGCGGATGTTAGGTTAGTAAATGTTGCCGAAGAAAGCCCCCACAACTTCAATGCGTCCGGGTCTATCGCGTAATGAACCAATGTACCGGAAGAAACGTAAAGGCTATTAGGGTTGCCGCCATAGTTCGGCTGGAACGTAATGTTTTGCAGTGTGAACTGTGTGCTTTTAGCCCCAACGCTTAACATCTGCGTTTCAATGGAAAGCGGCTTTATCTTCTCGCTGTAATAGTCGCCTTCGGGGTCGAATACCATGTTTAGAAGTTCCTGCGTAGCCAGCCAACGGCGGCGCGCCCTTGCGGGGTCTGCCAGCTTGTTTATGGTAATGACTTCGTTCAAGTCCTCTATTTCGTTTAGAACGCGTACGGTAGTGCTTTTCGTTACGGTGTCGCTTAACGTTATGTCGTAGCTATGCCGTTTTAGCAGATCGCGCTCTATGCGGGTAATCCTTACCGCCTTATTTACGCCTATCTGTTCGTCCTCAATCGGTATGAAATCGCCTACGTGCAGGATTTCGGTTTCCACTTCTTTGCCCCAAAGCGAAATAAAGAAGCCTTCGGTTAGTGCAAGTTTGTAACTTACTTGCGGCTGTGTCATGGTTTCAAAATCCTTTGTCCCGGCTTCCTTCAAATCCTTTTCGGCTTCCGTTATGTATTCCTGCGGTAACTGAATATCTAAAATGCTGTATTTGTCGCCTACGCTTATCTGAAACGCGCCGGAAGTTTCGGAAGGGAATACCGTACCGTTTTCGTCTTGGAACTTGTTTATTACAAACTTATGCGTTCCATGCTCGTAGCTGTGCAGGTCAAACTCGTAGCCTGCAAGTTGCCCGCTTTCAAACTTAATCTTTGCGTTCGTTCCTTCTATCAGATACTTCGTTGTTTTCCCGTCCGCTTCTTTCGCGTTAAGGTCAAACATCGTATTGTCGATGAAGGTAATCTTATCCGTACCCAATGCCGTAACCGTGCCTATACGTCCCGGTTTGATGTTGGTATAGTTCTTCTCGTTTTCCTTTATCCCGTAGGCGGCTATTGATTCCGCATCTTCCAAATAGGAAGTAAGGCGCGTAGTTCCGGGAAGGCATAGCTTTGTATGCCCGTAGTTCTTGCCTAAATTCTCCGTTCCGCCGTAAATGAAAAGGCGGTTTGTTATCCCGGCATTGTTCACGTTGGTACGGCTAAGCTGGTACAGACCACGCCCGCGCCCGTACTTCAACGTGAAAGTATGCGTTATTCCCGCTTTGGCTTTTATGTTGAGCGTATTGGTCTTCCCGTCGCTGGTTATCTCAAATTCTACGCCGTAGTTGGTACAGTGTTCCTGCAATGCCGCCAAACAATTCTTTTCGGTGGCTGTAAAGTTTGTGTACTCCGTATCTTTGGGATAGTTCCCCAGCTTCCAAAGCCCCGGATATACGCGGCTTATGTTCCACATCAATACTTCCAAATGCCCGCCCAAATCCGAGTAGAACGTATCGCCGTAGCAATCTTCGGGCAAATGGTACTGAACATCTATAAGGTCGTATTGCGCCCCTTCTAAGGTCAGTTCGTAGGTATAGTTCCTTTCGCCGTTCTTGGTTATTTGCGGAAGCTGGTTAAGTTTGTACTTCTTGCCGTATATCAGCGTGGTATCGCCTATCATCAAATCCAAAGGCGTAGCGGTGGTTATGGTAATACTTACCACGTCCTCGGAAAGCAAGGCGATTTTTTGCGTCGCCTTGCTTACTGCGCTTATATTCTTCCTGCTGAATAACGGTGTTTTGCTTCCGTCGGCATGGTTTATTATAATCTGTTCCATACTACAATACCGTTAGTTTCAAAGTCCGTTATGTCTTCAATTACCCCGGCTACAATTATGTAATAAATTCCGTTATCCGTGTAGGTGTGGCTAATGGCGTTCTTTCCGGTGCAATCCCCGTAAACGTCTGTATCTACCGTACCATCGCCCCAATAGATATTAACCATCTTATCCGATTTGAAAGCTACGCTTACCGAAGCCGAACCGCTGTTTAATCGCTGGTGTCTTACGACACGCTTAACCGGGTCGGGTTCTTTCAGCTTCAGGGAGAAAGTACCTATCATTTTATCATCGTGCCAACGTTTGGAGGGGGCTACCCCGTCTTCGCAATAAACCTCGTAAACAAGCGGTTTAGTTGGGTGTATGGAAATCATAAGCCGCTGCGTGCCGTCCTGCCGGAAACGGTCGTACAAGGTATTAACCCGTTCAACGAAATCCATCTTACCGGAAGCCTTTAGCCAACAATTAAGCGTTATTTCGCGTTCTTGGTATCGCTTTTCGCTAAGGTCTATAACTTTCCCGTGATAGTCCGCCCAATCAACGGAAGCCGGGGTTTTCAGTTTGGGAAGGTCAAGAACGCCCGTAGAACTTTCTACGCGTATTCCAAAATCGCGGAAGTTTTTACCGTCCAAATAATATTCAAGCTGCGCAACGGAGTTAAGTTCTTCGCCTATTTCCGCGTCGCTTAATACGACGTTGTACACTTTCACGCTGTCTAAATCGGCGTAACCGTAACCAATACCGTAAATGTCTTGTATTAACGCTATCCCGGTAAGCGTGGAAGGCAATACGATCGTTTCTATTAACTGTGTGTCTAAATATACCAAAACTCGGTTGCCGGACTTCTTTATAGCGAAGAAGCCCCAGCTATCCGGTTCTACGTCTATCCAAAAGGTGCGGTAGCCATCCACTTGGTCGGTGTTACAGAACAATCCTATTCTTTTGCCCGTGTAGCCGTCCGGGTATTTATTGGCTTTTACCCATGCCAATATGGTAAAACTGCCGGATAGGGGCACAACGTTATAGTTTACGTCTGCATATCCTTCGCCGTCAAAATTTATGCAGTTTCCCTGCTTGCCTGCTACAAAACTGCAATCTACTACGGTCGCGTCGTGGCGGTTCTGTGCAAAGTCGTATGCAACGGTAGAACCGTTCGCTTCGTCGAAAGGTAAGTCTAAAATTAAATTCTGTTCTAATGCCATAGCTGCTAACGTTTATCAATTACTTTTATATTCGCGTTGCCGGAAGCTCGGTTAATGCACTCCCCGCCGTGTTGGAAGACAGTAACCTTTGCCGCCCCGCTTGCTGTTATCTCCACCTTTGCCCGGTCGGTTATGTCAATGCAGACAAAGGCGTTATCTTCAACCTCTACAACCAACTTAGTACCATCTCGCGCCCATACCTGCGCCGCGCAGAACCCCGAAAAGCGGGCTTTGCCTTCCGATGTTCCGAAAGCTACGATACGGCGCATTTCTGTAACGCTGAAAGGTTCGTCAATGAACACGCCGTAATGTTCATGCAAGCCTTTGAACTCCGCACGCAGTTCCGCACTGGGAAAATCGTGGTCAAAAACGAAATCAAGCCCTTTCACAAAAAGTGTAAGAAGCCTTTCTTTTGATGTCGCCCGAAGAATGAAGCTGTACCATTCCGAGCAAATGCCCTTAGCCTGCGCTTCGGCGGCTAAAGCCCTTTTCAATTCTTCAAAACTCATATTCCGTCGTTAATCTGTTATGCCCTGCGAACGTAAATCATCCGTAGGGGTATTGGTAATCTTGTTTATTATGGTAAGCAGCCGCCCGCTTATCACGCCTAACGTGGTGTCCATGTTCGCAAGGTGTGTAAGCTGCTGCCGTAAAAGTTGGAGCGATGTTACTTGGTTTACTCGTACCGCGTTTGTTTGTCCTGCCAAAAGGTCTATACTTTCTTGGCTTGCGCCTTTTATCGCGCCGCTTAACGTACTGGGGTCGTCTTCGTCCAACTGTTCAAATAGGTCTTTGTACATATCCATAGCGGCGGCAAAGTTCGCCCCGGCTGCTTGTATGGCTTGTTTGAAACGCGCCTGCTCCGTTTCCGTCAATCCGTTAAAAGAGCCGTTCCCTTCTTCATCAAACCCCATATCCTTTTGAAGCTGCTTTATAGCCTTCTGTAAGGGCTGTTCCAAGAACTGCAATTTTAGGGCGTTTACGACGGCGTTTTTTATCACGTCGTTTGCTACTTCCCCGAATGCCTTAGCCGCGTTTTCCCCACCTTCAAAGGCTTCTACCAGTGCATTAGCCAATTCGTCCGCCAATTCCGTAGCCGAAGTTTGCGTAATGCTTTCGGTAATCTCTTTTATGAGGTCTTCTATCTGCCTTCCGGCTTCGGCGTATTGTTCCCTAAATTCGTCCACTCTGCCCCAATCGGTTTTCTTCTTGCTGATTTCATCGTTTATCATGCCTTGTATCTCGTTCTGCTGGGCACGCAGATTCTGTATCATGGCATTTTGGTTCTGATAAACGGTTTCGCCCAAAGCACTATCTACGGCGTGTTCCAATGCGTTATAGGCATAGCCTAACTTTGTTACGGCTTCTTGGTGTTTCTTTATGGACTTCTCGGCTTTCCGGTCGCGGGTGTTGAACAGGTCGAAGGCGGAAGAAAGGAAGCCTACCGCACCGGACACCATTTGTACCGGGTTCATGCTTGCGTAACCTGCGGCGAACTGTCCCGCGCCTTCAAGCATTCCGCCTATGTCACCTAAAATAGCGTCCGTTTCTTCGTCCATTGAAACGCCCATTTTCTTTATTCCGCTTACAACGCTGTCAAATGCCCCGGAAACAAGGTCTATGCTGCTTCCTATGCTTTTAAAGGATTCTTTAAAAGCCGCTGAAACGCTTTTCGTCGTGCCTTCTTCTTTTGACAATGCGGCGTTAAGTACGGCTAACTGTTCTTCGCCTTCTACGGTCAGCTTTATTGTGGCTTTCTGTTTGTTGAGTTCGGCTATCTTCCGGCGTAGGTAATCAACATAGGAAGAACCTTCGCTAAGAAGTTCCGCGAACGCTTCTTTTGCCGCGCCAGCTAATATTTCGTCACCGCTATTTATGGTGTCCGTATAGGCTTGGTACTGCTTTTTTCTTTCTTCCAAACTCTTAACAAACGGGTCGTCGCTTTCTAATAGTTTGTCGGCTTTCATGGCGGCGCGCAGTTCCGCTAAGCTGTCCTTCAAGGCGAGGAAGGGGTTACGCTCGTGTAGTTCGTCCTTCGCCTTCTCCAACTGGTCGTTAATGGCTTTCAGATCTGCCGGGTTGAACTGTGCGGAAAGCGATACCTTCTTGCTGTTTATGTCGGTAATCAGCTTGTTTATCGTGTTAGTCGTAAGCGTGCTTAGGTCGCTGAAAAGCTGGTTCCAGCTTTCGGAAGCCATAAGGCGGGAAGCTGCAAGTTTGCTTAACTCTGCTTGCTCTTTCGCGTTTATTTGCGCTATCATCGCTATATTTCCCTGCTTTTCGGCTTCAACACGTTGCGCCGCGTACGTCTTCATTATCTCGGTTTGTTGCTGCTGGTACGTTTTGTATTGTTGTAAAAGTTGGTCGTATTGCTCATTTCCGGTCAGCTTTGAGTATTCCGCCCGTTTCTTTTCCAATGCAGCTAAAGCAGCTTCGGCTACTTGTTTGTCCTTGCTGGTGGTGGCTTTGGCTAACTTATCTGTAATCGCTTGTTTCTTCCATGCATAGCTTTCTTCAAAATCCAGCTTATCGGACAAATACCCGGCGTACTCTCTTAGTAACTGTTTTGTTTCTTCCTTAGCTTGCTGTAAAGTGTCTTTCTTGGCGTCGTCTATAATATCCTTCTTGGCGTTATCCACGTCGGAATTATCGCCGCTAAGTTCCTTCCTTCGTTGTTCCAGCAGGTCTAAACGTGCGCCTATTGTTTGACATGCCGCTAATTCTTCTTGCAGCTTTTTGTCAAAGTCCGAAATAACCGCTTCCTTCGTGGTCTTGGCTATTTCGTTGTTAAGCGTGCTAAGGTTCTTTAGGTCGGTTGTTGTCTTGGTTGCTTTCGCCTGAATATCCGCGCGTTTCTTTTCCAGATAATCGAGGTAGCTTGTACCTTCCTTCAACAATGTGGCAAACTCGGTGTTTGCTGCCTTTCTCAACGTTTCGTCTTTGCTTGTGACCCATTTTAAATAATCCGCATACTTTTCTTTTCGCTTCGTCAGCATTTCTAAATACGGGTCTTTTTCTTTCTTACTCGTAAGGCTTATCCGGTTTACTTCCTTCTGCTGTGCTTCTATCTGTTTTTTCAAGCTGGCACGTTCTTTGTCAGAACCAGCCTTCTTGTATAGTTCCTGCAACCGTGCCAACTCCTTTTCGGCTGCTTCCACGCTTCCGGCTATAATTTGCCCGGCTTGGTTGCCTATCTGCGCTAATATCTGCTTTTCCTGCTGGGTAAAGTTTACTTGCAGGTTGATAAGTTTGTTATATTCGGCTTCGGCTTTCTCTAATGTTTCTTCGGCTTCTTTCCATGTGTCGCTTTTCTCCAATACCGTACCTTTCCGTTTTACCCCGTACCCGTCCGTATATGTGCCTTTTTTAGAAACGTATGCTTTAGGGGTTGCATCCAGCTTGTTTTGCGCTTCTATTACAGCCTTATACTTTTCTATCGCAAGTTCGCTTGTAGCGGTGGCTTTAGCCCGCAACATCATCGCTTCAACAAATTTAGAACTGTTACTAACTAATAATTCTTCGGCTTCCTTCGCGTCACGGACTGAAAAGCCTAATTCTTTGAATTTGTCGGCATTGTTCTGTACCCATTTTTCGCGTTCTTTCAGTGATCCGCTAAGGCTAATCCATTCCGTTTGCAATGCCCGGTAAGCCGCTACGGGTTTCCCGGCTGCTTCCGATACCTTCTTGTTAAATTCTTCTTGTGCTTTCTTGGCTTCCGCCTGCTTGCTTTGAAGTTTAGAAAGTGCCGCTATAATTACGGTAATAGCGACGGAAAGCCCCAAAGTTAGCGTAGCCATCAACGCTTTTGCAGCAATGGTTGAACCTCCTAAAGCTATGGTTAGCTTGTTGGTTGCCGCCGCTAACAGTTCCTTTGCTTTCGCTACGGTCGTAAGCATAAAGGCACTATCCTTGTTTATAGTGTTCGCTACTTGCTGCAAACCTATCGTAATGCTCATAAGGCTTTGAACCTTTAGCATTACTTTCTGCAAATTTTCGTTTTCTCCGGCGAACAACGCTACCGCGCCTTGTGCCGCACTGAACGCGCCTACTACGCCGCTAAGCCCGGAAATCATACCCTGCAATCCCCGGTTGTCATGGGAGAATATACGCGCTTGTGTCGTAGCGTCACCTATCGCATCGGTAAGCCGTCCGGCTTCCTGCTGCAACTTCTTGAAGGCTTCCGTTCCGCGTTGTCCGTTGGCTTCCAAAAGTGCAAGTTCTTCGCGAACGTTGCGTAGCTGGGTTCGTAGTGAAATCTGTGTGCTCACGTTCTTCTCGGCTGCTTCCTTTTGCTTCTTCAATGCCTTTTCTTCTTGCAGAAGCTGGTCGGCGGAAGCCTGCGCTTCGTTAATCAGTTTTTCGCGTAGGGTTATTTCCGATTGTATGTTTTTTGCGGCTTCCGTGTAACGTCGGTAGTCCGCATCCCGCGCTTCGCTGAAAGCCTTTGCAGCTTCTGAACTTAACCGTTTGTATTCTTCCTGCAACTTAGCTAATGAAGCCTTGTTCGTATCTACAATCCGGTCAATATCTGCAAAGCCTTTTTCAATAGCGGCGGCTGCATTCTCAAAGGCTCTATCTATGCCTTTGCCGCCGGAAATTGCCGCCGTACTAAAATTCTGTATTGCCTTCTTGCTTTCGTTAAGTACCGATAACAACTTATCGTTGCTTCCCGAAATCTCAAAGGACAAACCGCCACCTTGTATGTTCATTATCGGTTAAGTTTATTTATTAAGTCCAATACTTCGCCCGCGTTTTCTTCGGTAAGCACTACTTCCGTCGTTCCCGGTTTCGTGTCTTCTTCCTCTGCTCCCGGTGCATCTACTATCATTCTCTGAACCGTTCCCCACGAAATCCCGTGTAGAAGGTAATCCAACGTCCAGCCGAAGTGCGCGCAAACCGACCCCCGGCGACCGTGTGGGCTTTTTAGCCCGGTTGCTCTATAAGTTGTGTCGGGTCGCTTGTGCGCGTTGCGCTCATCAATCTTATAGAGTTTATAAAATCCCCTAAATTGCTTACGTTGGTAATCAATATCGCGAGCGTAAGAAGTTGGGAAGGCGTTACGGTATGAAGGAAAAGGGAAGTAAGCCGGGCTAAGCGGGTTTCATTGGGCTTGCGTACCAAATAGCCACCTTTGTCCGTTACGTCGTAATAGTCTTCGCCCAATACTGCAACCGCTACTACCTGCGCAAGTTTCCGGGCTTCCTGCGCTGCCATTTTCTTTGCGGTCTTGAAATAGTCTTCGTCGCCCAATTTGGTTTCGTCTATCGACATTTGCAGCCAAAGCGCGCTAAGTCGGTCAAGCGTTGCCAGCGTAGGCTCTTGAACCCGGAATACTTTCTTTTCGGTAATCTTTTCGCGTTTACGGAAGAAGCCCAATAAGCCGGGCTTCCGGCGGGTATAGGTTACTTCAACGTCAAACGTTATGCCTTCGCCTATCATCTGCCTTAATTCGCTTTGTTCGCGTTCTAAGGCT
>ENA-OPWW01000803-OPWW01000803.1-human-gut-metagenome-genome-assembly--contig:-NODE-803-length-14086-cov-1.715843_pt1 | contig 14086 bp, 7 predicted proteins | sample MGYA00241513_ERZ502018 | MGnify/ENA primary metagenome ERZ502018 (study PRJEB25962, sample SAMEA2042987) | human gut metagenome | biome: human gut; feature: human-associated habitat; material: faeces...
GAAGTAAAACTACTGAAAGAAATTAATTCTCCCGGTATCAAGATCTATTTTAAATTTCAGAATGCATTAGAGAATGGACGGGATTTGTGCAAGGAACTTAAGACTTTGGGAAAAAAGAGAATCTGCCAGATTCATTGTACGGATACGGATGGAGTAACTCTTCCTTTTAATGAACGCCTGGATATGAATAGGGTGAAAAAGACACTCGACAAAATGGGCTGGAGGGGCTGGCTGGTAGTAGAACGCTCACGAGACAAGGATGATGTGAGGAACGTGAAGAAGAATTATGGAACAAATATTGAATACTTGAAGCAAATCTTTCAATAGAATATTTCCGGTAGTTCAATCAACCGTTCCTTTTGAGTCAATCGGGCACTTTATTGGATGTAATCGACTGTATTCTTTTCTTTGATCAACCGCTCGATTCAATCTTATAAATGGGACATTTTTTATCTCTTTGATTTTTTTATTCTTTTTGAGTGATTACATATTTTTAAGCTGTACGTCATCTATTAAAGAAACTTTATATTTTGAAGATATTATATATTATTTTGTTTAAAATTAAAATTTAATCTATGAAGAGTAAGATGAAGATTAAAAAAACAGTCGTCGAAAGTCTAGTGTGCTTATCGATAGCTTTTTCTATCGGCTCTTGTGCAGGAGACGGTTTCGATGAAGAAACTTTTTCTGGGGGCGTGACAGGCACACAATTATTGTCACCGGAAGCATCTGGTGTTGAATTTGCAAAACTTGCCGGTACTACTAATGTAAAGGTTACTTGGCCGGTGATTATGGGGGCGGGTGGTTACCAGTTTTCCTTATATATTGTGGATGATCCCTCTAATCCTATCACTGTTGTAAAAGATAGTATTATAGACGGGGCGTCTGTAGTGTGTCCCTATTTGGACGATACAAATTATAAGGCGGAGATTGTAACGTTGGGAAATGCGAAATTAAACAATGCAACTGCTACTTCGCCTACTGAAGCGAGTTGGTCTACTCTTGTTCCTGCAACGAGTATTCCTGATGGAGCAGATTTGACTACATGGTTTGCTGACAATCCTGTCACTAGCGGAAAAGATACTGAAGTTGCCTATGAATTGGCGGCAGGAGGAACGTATACTATTTCAGGGGATTTGGATTTTGGAGTAAACAACGTACAATTACGTGGTAATAAACTAGATCATGCCAAAGTAAAATTTACAGGTCCGGGTTCTATTATTTCATGTGGTGGAGGATTAGCGTTGAAGTTTATAGAGTTCGACTGTGACGTAGTGACAGGTGGAACTTTCTTGAAATTCGGTAATGTACCTAGTGAAATATTGGGAATGAATAGCTATGGAATCGTTACTAATCCAATGATTTTCCAATCTTGCGAGATATTGAATGTGCGTCATTATCTTGTCAATATTAATGGTAAGAACTATGCCATACAGAATTTCATTATCAGAGACTGTTTAATCAAACTGTACCAAGATGGTGATCTTATCAATTTTAATGCAAATAGTACATTTGTAAAGGACTTTGAAATCAGTAATACAACTTTTTATAATGTTTCGAATGCTAATAATGGTCGTTTCTTACGTGTTGCTGGTGGACAAGCTTCTAGGGCTGGTTGGACAAGTTGTTCAATGAACTTCACAAGTAATACATTCTACAATATTTCTAAAACACAGCAAGCCTTCAATTCTAATGTTTGGAATAGACAAGCTAATACTGTCAATTTGAGCAAGAATATATTTTTCGATTCTTGTAGTGGTGAGTTTAATCGGCGTATTGTGGGGGGACGTACTGATAATAGTAAAACTTGCGATAACAACTGTTATTGGTTTGATGGATCCTTGCCGGTAAATGAAACAACAGGACAAAGTACAGGTGATAAGAGTTCCACAGCCTATGGCGTAGACCCGGGATTTGCAGATCCGGCTAATGGAGACTTTACTCCGAGCGCTCCAGAAGTGTTCAGTCATGGTAGTGGTGACCCGCGTTGGTTAAAATAAAACAGAGAGTTAAATCTATAATATAATAAAAATGAAACATAAGAATATACTTAAATTATGTTTGTGCATGCTTTTGGCTTTTGTAATGGCTATGTCGGCAATGGCTCAGAATGCAAGAACATTCAAAGGGATTGTTTTGGATGAAGCCGAACAACCTATTATTGGGGCTGCTGTAAAGGTTGTGGGAACAACTACAGGAACGATTACCGATCTGGATGGAAATTTCACGCTGAATGTGCCTGCAGGTAAAGAAGTTGAAATATCTTATATTGGCTATGTGTCGCAACGGTTCTCTTCTTTTTCCTCTAAACTGGCCAAGATTATTTTAAAGGAAGATGCACAGCAATTGGATGAAGTAGTAGTTGTAGGTTATGGCACACAGAAGAAGGCCCATCTAACCGGTGCTATTGCAACGGTTCCCGTAGATGAAATTCAAGACGTTTCTAGCGGTAGCTTATCCAATACGTTGAGAGGTTTGGTAAACGGAGTTTCTGTAAGTGGAGGTGATAGCCGTCCGGGTGAAAATGCGAGCATTTCGATTCGCCAGAATAAAGCATTAGAAGATATTGGTGGAAGCAACTTGACTCCATTGTATGTGATAGATGGTTACATTTATCCGACGGAGGTGAAAGTTGGAAATAGCACAGTGAATCTAGGTGCGGAAGCTTTCAACAACCTAGATCCTACGGTCGTAGAAAGTATTTCTATATTGAAGGATGCTTCGGCAGCGGTATATGGTGCCCGTGCAGCTAATGGTGTTGTTTTGGTGACAACGAAGAAGGGAAAATTAGGAACTCCTAAAATATCATATAGCGGTACATTCGGTATAACAGATGAAGTATCTCGCCCAAGTATGTTGAGTGCATATGAATATGGCAAATTGTGGAATGCAGTACGTATGGGAGACCCTACGGAAACTGGTATTGACCCGTTGAAGCAACTTTTCCAACAAGATGAGCTTAATGCTATGAAAAGCTTGAACTATGATTTATTGGATAAGAACTGGAAAGCTGCATTGACTCAACAGCACAGTGTGAATTTGAGTGGCGCCACTGAAAGGGCAAGCTATTTTGCCGGTATTTCCTATTTTGACCAGGATGGTAATTTGGGTAAGTTGGATTACAACCGTTGGAACTATCGTGCTGGTATTGACGTAAAGATAAGCAAGTGGGTGAAAGCAAATATCCAGGTTTCGGGTGATTATGGAAAAAAGAATACTCCACTCAACCAAGTAGGCGGATCGCAAGCCGAGAAGGACTACAATACACTGTTGACGCATCCTTATTATATCCCCGAATATGTGGGTGATTATGCGGTTGCCGCTTACGGTCCTACCAATGAGCAGGTGAGTAACATACAAAACTATAACTTTAGTGTGTTGCAGAACAACGGCGACTATAAACGCAATATGTCTTCAAACATGAATGTGAATGCTGGACTGGAGTATGACTTCGGATGGAATAAGTGGTTGAAAGGATTGAAGTTGAAGTTTTCTTATTCAAAGAGCATTAATTCCGATAAAACAAATGATTATGGTACCTCTTATGAACTTTACTATTTAGAGAATCGTGCAGGTAGTGGGCAGCATCTATACACTCCAATTGATGGTGCGGACAATAGTTTGTTTGAGAATACCAGATTCTTGTATGCTAATGGTGGAAAATTGGTGGTAAACTCCAGTTCTTCGGATACCGAAGGCTATTTGTCTCGTTCAATGACGCGTTCAGATAACTATCAGATGAACTTTACGGCAACTTACAACAGAGATTTCGGACAACATTCAATAGCAGCTTTGTTCTCTATTGAGAAGTCAGAATCGGAAACCGAATATTTATATGGTTCTGTTACCGACCCTTATGAATTTACAACAGGACAGTCCAATTCGGTAAAATATACTAGTACACCGGGAACAACTTTCACTCGTTATGAATCAGGAAACTTGTCTTATATCGGTCGTTTGAACTATTCATATGCAGACAGATATTTGTTTGAGTTCCTGCTACGTTCGGACTCTTCTACTAAGTTTGCCCCTGAAAACTATTGGGGATTCTTCCCCTCGGTATCTGCCGGTTGGATAATTTCGCAGGAAAGCTGGTTTAGTAAAAATGTAAAATGGGTGGACTATTTGAAGCTACGTGCATCATTCGGTTTAACCGGACGTGATAATACGACACCGTGGCAATGGTTACAGACTTATGGTACGGATTTGGATAAGGGACCTGTCTTGGGTACAGATCCCACTTCTCAGGCCGGTAGCCGTCTTACAATGAATAGCAGAAACGCTGCAGTCAACCGTGACGCCCATTGGGATAAGTCTTATAAAGGAAACTTCGGACTTGATTTCAACGTCCTCAATAATCGGTTGTCATTTAATATTGACGCTTATTATGAATGGAATCGTGAAATGTTACTTAGCTATAATGAGTCTGTTCCGTCTATTGTTGGAGCGAACTCCGCTAAGGTTAATTATGGTGAACTAGATGCTTATGGTGTAGAACTGTCCGCAACCTGGAGAGATCGAATTGGCAAGGACTTTAAATACAAAATTCAGATTAACACAGGTTATAGTGATAATAAAATTTTGGTAAGAGACTGGGTTACAGAACCGACTTACAAGGATTATAGAAGAGGTGACCGTACGGATCAGGGCTCATGGGGAATGCAGTGTCTAGGTATGTTCCGCAGCTATCAGGATATTGATGAATATTTTACAAAATACAATATTTCCACCTATATGGGACTTAATAAAGAAGATGTAAAACCTGGTATGTTGATTTATAAGGATGTACGCGGAGCTAGACAGGCTGACGGTACTTATGCTGCACCAGACGGGGTTGTCAGCACTGAAAATGACCAAGTACGATTGTCTAATCGGAATAATCCTTATGGTATGACTATGAATTTGAGTGCAGAATGGAAAGGTATTTCTCTGACAGCCCAGTTCAACGCTGGTTGGGGAGGGTATAGCTTTATTCCTTCCAGTGCCTATTCGTTGGGAAATATGGGAACGTCGGCTAACAAATATAATGATTTGGAATATGCGAATATGCCCTCTTTTTGGACAACAGATAATATGTTTGTATATAATGACGTAACTGATGCAGCAGGCAACGTAGTTGTGAAGGCTAATCGTAACGGTGAATATCCAAACTTGAGATGGACTAGCGTAAATGGAGTACAATCTTCATTCTGGAGAGTTAGTGGAACACGTATTCGATTGAATCGTTTGACACTGGCTTATTCTATCCCCTCAAAATATATGAAAGTAATAGGCATTGAAAGTTGCCGTTTCAACGTTACCGGACAGAATTTGCTCAGCTTCTATAATCCGTATCCAGACAATTTCATCGATCCGATGACCTCTTACGGAAGTTATCCTACATTGCGTAAATTCACGATTGGTGTCAATTTAACATTCTAAAAGAACAGTATAATGAAAAGAAAAAATATTTTTCGTATCAGTAGTCTCGCTTTTCTGACCGCAGCAATTTTCACTTCTTGCAGCGACTCGTTTTTGGAGGAAAAACAGAACTATGACAGTACAACTAGAGAAGCTTATAACTATTGGAGTGGAGCATCTGCACGTGTGTCGGCTATTTACAGAACATGTTTGCCCGATGCAGCAGCAAATGCATCTGCAAGATTCAATTGTACAGGCTTAGCTGATGACCAGTCTAAATCGACGGAAGAGTATAGTGGATTCAGCGTTTTTGTGAATCCGCAGGCTCCTTTGACTTATCAGACAGGCAATAATCCCGTACCCGATTATTTTCAAGGGACTAAGGGAAACCCTCTTGAAGGCGTTTATGGTCGTATTCGTGATGTCAACGATGTAATTATTGGTGTAACTGAAAGTACGCTTTCGCAGGATGAAAAAGATCAGTTATTAGGCCAGGCTTATTTCTTAAGGGCATGGTGTTATTACAATCTGGTGAAATGGTATGGCGGTGTGCCTATCGTTACGGATGTATTGGAACCTATTGCCAGTTCGGTTGTTCCTCGTTCTTCTACTAAGGCATGTATTGACTTTATCTGTGATGACTTGAATACAGCCGAAACCTTGTTGGCTCGTTTTACAGGAAGCGGACAATGGATGTCGGGCGAAAATTACGGTCGCGTTACTTCCGGTGCGGCGGTAGCTTTGTTGGGTCGTGTACGCTTGCTGTATGCCAGTCCAATGTTTAACCGTACAAATGATGTAACCCGTTGGACACAAGCTTATGAGGATATTAAAAGGTCCATTGGTGTATTGACAGCTGCCGGTTATGGATTGGCAAATGAAAGTAATCCTGGTATCAACGCTTCAGGCTGGGCTAGCATGTTCTCTCAAGTACCAAACACGGAGGGCATATTCGTAACGCTTTATAATACACTTGTTCAGGGAACTCCGGATTATCGGAAGAATAATACTTGGGAGCATGGTATCCGTCCAAATAATACTTTGGGGGGTGGTGGAAAAACTCCTTCTGCCATGTTGGTAGATATGTTCCCGATGCGTGATGGTAAAGTACCAGGAGGCTGCAACACCTATACGAAATTGGATAAATCAGAATCAGATTATAATCCACAGTTTCCTTTTATCGATCGCGACCCGCGTTTTTACCGTACATTTGCTTTTCCGGGTGTCCGTTGGACATTTACCGGTGATCCTCGAAATGATAATAACGATAATCCTTATAATGGTACTGACTATGAGCTTTGGAACTACGTGTGGTATACTTCTCCCGCTTTACGAGATGATATAACTGCAAACAGTGAAGCTACATACGGTGCTGACAACTTATTGAATAACGTAAAAGGATTTTATGTACGTAAACGTTCAGACGACCGGGATGTAAATTCTACTTCACGATATGAGTATACACAAGCTTCAGGTTTTACTCGTAGCGCATCTCCGTATATGGAAATTCGCTTTGCAGAAGTGTTACTTAACTATGCAGAAGCTGCTTGTGGTGCAGGGCATTTGGATGAAGCCGTAGCCCAATTGCAAAGAATACGTGCCCGCGTAGGCTATACAGCCGAAAACAACTATGGCTTGCAAGCCAATTTAAGTGGAGATGCTGCCGCATGTATGGCTGCTATCTTGTATGAACGGCAGATTGAATTGGCTTATGAAGGTAAACGTTTCGATGATTTGCGTCGTTGGATGTTGTTTGATGGTGGAACTGTATTACCTGATGGAGCGCCTTCCTCTTGGAGACTGACCGGATGGGATGGAAATACCTGTAGCTATCTAGGTTTTACTCCACTCAATGGGCAGCGTCGTGAGAATCTTGAATTTCGTGTAAAGATTGACAGTGGCCAGGGAGAAGGTATTGGTGGGACAACATTGGCTTCCGACCCTCTGACAGTTGCAGGAGTTACTCGTCCGGCGGCTCTTGATTTGAGAAATGATCTTTCTACTCAAACAGAGGCATTGAGAGAATTCTACAATGCTAATCTTATACGCAAGACGAAAAAGGGAGATTCCTATAACGATTCTCAAGCAGAATTGTACATCGAATTTCTTCCCCGCTATTATTTCCTCGGATTTAACCAAGGCATACAGAGTAGTGCTACTACGCTGACGCAAACTATCGGTTGGGGAGATTACATGAACGGTGGTTCCAATGGTACTTTTGACCCACTGGAAGAATAAAAAGATCCGATTTTCTACCTAAATAAATAGGATTGAATACATAAGAAATTGCCATTTTCCATATCTTTTATGAAAGAAGAGAGGAAAAATGGCAATTTCTCATTTACTTTGAAGCCGCAGAGGGCAAGAATGCTCCCAATGGCAGAAAAAAAATGAGAATGGTATGATTTTTACTTGAAATAATAATAAAAATAAAGGATTGGACTGATTCTTGTGTTGCCGTGGACGATGCTTACTGCCTGCTCGTCAAGTTTCTTAACGCTAATACTCTAATTGAAGCGGGTACTGGTTATACAGACGTGGTAGCCAAATGAATGCTGCGTTTATTGTCTGTAACAAACGTCAGGTGCTAGGACGGAAGGCGAATGCCACAGAAGGTAGAACCTTCGATTGAGACAACAGTGGTGGTGAAACTTCGGACTTGACTATATAAGGAGGTTGGAAATTGGCACAAAATAAAATTGGGTGTTTAACAACAAAAGTTTCATGTGTCTAATTTTGAACATAGACAAAGATTTTATTTATAAATGATAAATTCAATACTGGGCAAAAACTAACAAAAATCACACTATTTTTTCTCTCCACTGATTACAAAATCTCTCCTCTCTCGTCTTATTATTGTATTTTAGAATGATCAATCTCACAAAACCTAATAAAAATGAAGAAGAAACATGTACTTTTAGTAGCCTTTGCTGCTACAATGTTGACTCCGACCGTTGTATGGGCACAATACCCGCAGATAACTGACGAAGCCAAAGCGAATTATACAAAGATGATGACCGAGGAACGGAAACGTTCTGATGAAGCATGGGAGAAAGCGTTACCTATAGTACTGAAAGAAGCAAAAGAGGGACGTCCTTATATCTCATGGGCTGGTCGTCCCTATGATTTGCCACAAGCTAGAATTCCCTCGTTTCCGGGTGCTGAAGGAGGTGGAATGTATAGTTTCGGTGGTCGTGGAGGTAAAGTAATTACGGTTACTAATCTGAATGATCGTGGCCCGGGTTCATTCCGCGAAGCTTGTGAGACAGGTGGTGCACGTATTATTGTATTCAATGTGGCTGGTATCATTCGTCTGGAATCTCCGATTATTGTTCGTGCACCTTACGTTACTATTGCCGGACAAACAGCACCGGGTGATGGTGTCTGCATTGCCGGAGAATCATTCTGGGTGGATACACACGACGTAGTAGTACGTCACATGAGATTCCGTCGTGGAGAAACAAAAGTGTGGCATCGTGATGACTCCTTTGGTGGTAATCCGATTGGTAATATCATGATAGACCACTGTTCATGTACATGGGGACTGGACGAAAATATATCTTTCTACCGTCATATGTATGATCCGAGTGAAGGACAGTATGAGAGCAAAGACGAAAAGCTTGCCACGGTAAATGTAACTATTCAGAATACGATTTCCGCAAAAGCTTTGGATACATATAACCATGCATTCGGCAGTACATTAGGAGGTGAAAACTGTGCATTTATGCGTAACCTTTGGGCTAGTAACTCAGGCCGTAATCCGTCTGTTGGTTGGAATGGAGTATTTAACTTCGTCAATAATGTGATATTTAACTGGGTGCATCGTTCAACTGACGGCGGTGATTATACGGCTATGTTTAACATGATCAATAACTACTATAAACCCGGTCCTGCTACTCCCAAAAACAATACAGTAGGTTGTCGTATCCTGAAACCGGAAGCCGGACGTAGCAAACTGAATTATAAAGTTTATGGTCGTGTATATGCTGATGGTAACGTGATGGAAGGTTATCCGGAAATAACAAAAGATAACTGGAATGGTGGTATACAGATTGAAGGTCAGCCAAATACTGACGGATATACTGAAATGATGCGGAGCTACGAACCGTTTGCAATGCCTTATATTAAAATTACATCTGCCAATGATGCTTATGATTATGTAACGAAACATGTAGGTGCCAATATCCCTTGCCGCGATATTGTAGACGAACGCATTATCGAAGAAGTAAAAACCGGTATTCCTTATTATGACAAGAAAATGGCGAAGGATGCTAACGGTGACCTTACAGGCTTAGCTCCTAAATCAATGGGTGAAGACGGTCAGTTCAGATATCGTCGTTTGCCGAAAGATTCTTATAAGCAAGGTATCATTACTGATATTCGTCAGATGGGTGGTTTCCCCGAATACAAAGGAACTCCGTATGTGGATACGGATGGTGACGGTATGCCGGATGAATGGGAAATTGCTAATGGATTGAATCCGGATGATCCAAGTGATGCTAATAAAGATTGTACAGGTGACGGATATACGAATATTGAAAAGTATATCAATGGAATCAGTACAAAGCACAAAGTAGACTGGAGAGATTTAAAAAACAACTATGATACATTAGCTGAAAAAGGAAAATTAATGTAATCTGCAACCGGCATCGGTAAGGTGCCGGAACCGAGTTTCCTTTTGGCATATGGTATAAAAAATAAGATGAAATGAAAAAGATAGTTTTAATGTCTCTGTTGCTTCTTTGCGGTTGGATATCTGCCGGAGCAGTTGATTTGAATAAAGAGAATCGTGATCCGAAATATGTAGAGTCCATTGTCAATCGTTCGCAGAAAATTGTAGATAAACTAGGACTTACGGATGCGAAAGTAGCCGAAGATGTTTGTAATATTATTGCCAATCGCTATTTCGAACTGAATGATATTTATGAAATACGTGATGCAAAAGTAAAAACCGTTAAGGAATCAGGTTTGACCGGTGATGCGAAAGATGAAGCGTTGAAGGCTGCTGAAAATGAAAAAGATGCAGCTTTGTACCGTTCTCACTTTGCTTTTCCTGCCAGTTTATCTCTCTTTTTGAATGAGGAACAGATAGAAGCCGTAAAAGATGGAATGACTTATGGCGTGGTGAAAGTGACTTATGAAGCTACGCTTGATATGATTCCTTCTTTGAAGGAAGAAGAAAAGGCACAAATCTATGCTTGGTTGGTAGAGGCGCGTGAGTTTGCTATGGATGCAGAAAATTCAAACAAGAAGCATGCGGCTTTCGGTAAGTACAAAGGACGTATCAACAATTATCTGGCCAAACGTGGGTACAATTTGACAAAAGAACGTGAAGAGTGGGCTAAACGTGTAAAAGCACGGGGAGGAACACTGTAAAACCATAGCATGTTGTAAACAAGGAATTTGTGACAAATAAGATACTATAAAAAGAAGTGGAATTCTTTCCCATTATTAAATGGTTAGTTTGTTTGATGGAGGAAAGGGTGGCTCGGAGAGTCGCCCTTTTATCGATTATAAAAAATGATTCTTTATATCTATTTGAGTACAAATCCGGCTTTTTATCGTCTCTGTATAAAGGATATTAGTATAGTGTAAAAGAATCATAGAAATGGGAAAGTTAAAAAATACATTAGCTGCAATAAGCATTCTGCTTTTAGCTTCTTGTGGAGGGAATAAAGATTATTATATGTTCACTTCATTTCATGAGCCGGCTGATGAAGGTCTGAGATATCTGTATAGCGAAGATGGAATGTACTGGGATAGCATTCCCGGCGTTTGGTTGAAACCGGAATTAGGGCAACATCGGTTAATGCGCGACCCTTCCATAGTGCGTACAGAAATATGCTCCCAATTCGATGATGCGTGATCCGTCCATTACCCAAGGTCCGGATGGAACCTTTCATTTGGTGTGGACTACCAGTTGGAAAGGTGATTTAGGTTTTGGCTATGCACAGTCCAAAGATTTGATTCACTGGTCGGAGCAACAAATGATTCCTGTGATGGCAGACGAACCTACCACTGTCAATGTATGGGCGCCGGAGATTTTTTATGATGACGAAGGTGAACAGTTTATGGTAGTATGGGCCTCTTGTGTGCCCGGTCGTTATGAAAAGGGAATAGAAGAAGAAGAGAACAACCATCGCTTGTACTACATCACAACAAAGGATTTTAAGGCAGTATCGAAAGCGAAAGTATTATATGATCCCGGTTTCAGCTCGATTGATGCTGTGATTGTGAAACGGGCGAAAAATGATTATGTAATGGTACTCAAAGATAACACACGTCCCGAACGCAATCTGAAAATAGCTTTTTCTGGCTCTATGACCGGCCCTTATTCGCCGTCATCACAACCCTTTACCGAGTCGTTTGTAGAAGGGCCGACGGTTGAAAAACTCGGTGATGATTATCTGATCTATTTTGATGTTTATAAGAAAAAAATATATGGAGCTATGCGTACCAGGGATTTTCGGAATTTCACGGATGTCACCGAAAGCGTAAGTGTGCCTGTCGGACATAAGCATGGAACTATCTTTAAAGCTTCGGAATCTGTTGTTAAAACATTGCTGGAAGAAAGCAAGAAGAAATAAACTAAAACCTGAAATAAATCATGAACAACTTAACGAAGATTCTTTTTGTATTGGCTACCGGATGGCTGACAAATACCATTCAAGCACAGTCCCCGCAAGACAGAATCCATTACACAGGAAAGGAATTGTCGAATCCCGCTTATCATGACGGACAACTGTCTCCGGTAGTAGGAGTACATAATATTCAACTGGTACGTGCCAACCGTGAACACCCGGATACGTCGAACGGTAACGGATGGACTTATAATCATCAGCCTATGTTGGCCTACTGGAACGGTCAGTTCTATTATCAGTATCTGGCAGACCCTTCGGATGAGCATATACCACCTTCCCAAACATTCCTGATGACCTCAAAAGACGGTTATCAATGGACAAATCCGGAAATAGTATTCCCCCCTTACAAAGTGCCGGACGGATATACTAAAGAATCCCGCCCTGGTATGCAGGCAAAAGATTTGATCGCTATCATGCATCAACGTGTAGGCTTTTATGTATCTAAGTCGGGCAAGTTGATTACAATGGGAAATTATGGGGTAGCCTTAGATAAGAAAGATGATCCGAATGATGGGAACGGCATAGGTAGGGTAGTGCGTGAGATTAAGAAAGATGGTTCGTTTGGTCCTATCTATTTCATTTATTACAATCATGGTTTTAGCGAGAAGAACACCGATTATCCTTATTTCAGGAAGAGCAAAGACCGTGAGTTCGTCAAGGCCTGCCAGGAGATTCTGGATAATCCGCTCTATATGATGCAATGGGTGGAGGAAGCTGACTGTGAAGATCCGATCATTCCACTTAAAAAAGGCTATAAAGCGTTCAACTGCTATACATTGCCCGATGGCCGTATGGCAAGTCTCTGGAAACATGCATTGACTTCTATCAGTGAAGATGGAGGACATACCTGGGCAGAACCGGTGCTTCGTGCAAAAGGCTTTGTCAATAGCAATGCAAAAATCTGGGGACAACGTCTAAGTGACGGAACGTATGCTACAGTATATAATCCATCGGAATTTCGTTGGCCGCTAGCTATCTCTTTGAGTAAAGATGGGTTGGAATATACGACATTAAATTTAGTGCATGGTGAAATCACTCCAATGCGCTATGGAGGAAATTATAAATCATACGGCCCCCAATATCCACGTGGTATTCAGGAAGGTAATGGAATACCTGCAGATGGTGATTTATGGGTTTCTTACAGTGTGAATAAGGAAGATATGTGGATTTCCCGCATTCCTGTTCCGGTAGAGATAAATGCTTCAGCACATGCGGACGATGATTTCTCAAACAATAAATCAATTGCAGAACTGACTGACTGGAATATTTATTCTCCGGTTTGGGCTCCGGTTTCTCTGGAAGGTCAATGGCTGAAACTGCAAGATAAAGACCCGTTTGATTATGCCAAAGTGGAACGTAAAATTCCGGCTTCTAAAGAATTGAAAGTATCATTTGATTTGAAAGCCGGCCAGAATAATAAAGGCACACTCCAGATTGAATTTCTGGATGAGAATGGAATAGCCTGTTCTCGTATGGAACTTACTGATGATGGCATTTTCCGATTGAAAGGCGGCTCCCGGTTTGCAAATATGATGAAATATGAAGCAGGAAAGGTTTATCATGTAGAAGCAGTCCTTTCTACTGTTGATCGTAATATTCAAGTATATGTAGATGGTAAGAGAGTAGGGTTGCGTATGTTCTATGCGCCCGTGGCTGCTGTGGAGCGAATCGTATTCCGTACTGGCGTACCTCGTACATTCCCGACTGTAGATACTCCTGCCGACCAGACTTATGATTTGCCGAATGCAGGTGCACAAGATCCATTGGCTGAATATGGCATTGCCAATGTGAAAACATCTTCTACGGATAAAGATGCATCTTCTGCTTTTTTAAAGTATGCTGATTTCAGTCATTATGCAGACTATTTCAACGGTATGGAAGACGAAAATATTGTTCAGGCAATTCCCAATGCAAAGGCTTCGGAATGGATGGAGGAAAATATTCCTTTGTTCGAGTGTCCGCAACATAACTTTGAAGAAATGTATTATTATCGTTGGTGGTCAATCCGTAAGCATATCAAGGAGACTCCTGTTGGCTATGGCATG
>ENA-OPWW01000821-OPWW01000821.1-human-gut-metagenome-genome-assembly--contig:-NODE-821-length-13789-cov-6.758264_pt1 | contig 13789 bp, 10 predicted proteins | sample MGYA00241513_ERZ502018 | MGnify/ENA primary metagenome ERZ502018 (study PRJEB25962, sample SAMEA2042987) | human gut metagenome | biome: human gut; feature: human-associated habitat; material: faeces...
TTACTCATCAGGTTGGAAATAATCAACAAATGTTTTATACTATGTAGGTTAATTTTAAGCATTGGAAGTTGATTAATATTTTTTTCTAAAAATCTTTACATTCATCCGTATTATTAACAGCAGCACAGGAAAGGAACAAATAAAGTATGTTAGAATACATCAGACCAGCATCATTAAAATTAGGCGACAAGTTAGGACGCACTATCTATAACACTCAGGGAAATGTTCTTATTAAAGCAGGAATATCTTTAACGGACAATATGATAAAAACTATACAGACACAGGGTTATAAAGGAGTATATATCGACCGTGTAGAAAATGCAGAAAGAGAAAGCATCCGCATTCAGGAACCAATTATTGATGATTATACAACAATAAAAGTAATAAGCATTATTTCACGTATTCTTAAGAATAAAAATATATACACTAACGCATGGGATAATAGCTTTACAAAAGATAGACAGCAGCTTGAAGAATATATAAATGAATTCTATAAGTTATTTAAAGAAAAGAATATTAAGAAGCAGTTAATATTCGAAATGGAAGACAGTAGAAATAATGATAACTGGGTAGAATATCATTCATTTAATACAATGCAGTTAGCCATGGCGATAGCTATGCGTATGGGATATCCGGAAACTGAGGTCAAGGGAATTGCAGCTGCCGGACTTATGCACGATATTGGCAAGGGTAAGTATCCTGAACTTATAAATAAAAAAGACCTGACAGAGGCAGAGAAAAATCTTTTAAGAACACATCCTCGTACTATATTTGAGGTTCTGACAGGACTTTCAGGAATATTTGCATCCAATGCCTGTACATATGGCTGCTGGCAGTCACATGAATTATATGATGGTTCAGGCTATCCAATGGGTCTTAGTGGAAGTAAGATAACTACATATGGATATATCGTAGGTGCTGCAAACAGATTTGATGACCTCATACACAAAACACCTTTCAATGATGAACCAATGAATAATGATGAAGCATTGGAATATCTTATGGGAAGCAATCTGTATCAGGTTGAAGTAATCAAAGCATTAACAGAGGTAGTATCAGTATATCCTGTCGGTACTAAAATCAGACTGTCTAATGGACAGGAAGGGTTAGTTGAAAGCAATAATATGTCGCTTCCATTAAGACCTAATATAGTTATAGGTTATAAGAGAGTTAACCTTGCCTCTGATGAAGAATACAGAAATGTAACAGTTCAGGAAGTTATTAGTTAATTATTATATAAAAGAGGTGCATATGAGCTATATAGAATTTGATAACGTCAAGAAAATCTATAAAATGGGGGATGTTAAGATAAAAGCACTTAATGGTGCAAGTTTTAGCATAGATAAAGGTGAGTTCGCAGTTATAGCAGGTGCAAGTGGAGCAGGTAAAAGTACTATCCTTAACCTTATGGGTGGTATGGATATGGCTACCACAGGTAAGATAATTGTAGATAAGGAAAATGTAACAAAGTTTAATGCTAAAAGACTTACTACCTACAGACGATACGATATCGGATTTGTGTTCCAGTTCTATAATCTTGTACAGAACCTTACAGTAAGGGAAAATGTGGAGCTTGCAACACAGATATGTAAAAATCCTCTTGATATAGATGAGGTTATAGAGGCAGTAGGACTTAAGGACAGAAGTGCTAACTTTCCGGCACAGTTATCAGGCGGTGAGCAGCAGAGAGTTTCCATAGCCAGAGCGCTGGCGAAGAATCCAAAGCTTCTGCTCTGTGATGAACCTACAGGAGCGCTTGATTACAACACATCTAAGGATATATTAAAGCTTATTGAAGATGTTAATAAGAAGTACGGTAATACTATAATAATAGTTACACATAATGACGCTATCAAGAATATGGCAGACAGAGTTATTACATTAAGAGATGGCAGAATCCGTAAGAACTATGTTAATGATAACAAGATAACGGCAGCAGACCTTGAATGGTAGGAGGAAATGATTATGAGAAATCCTTTAAATAAGCGTCTGCCAAGAGAATTAAAGCATGATTTTGGTAAATATCTTGTGATATTCTTGTTTATGGTTATGATGATTTCGTTAGTCAGCGGATTCCTTGTTGCAGACAACAGCGTTAAGCACTCATATGATGAGGGCTTTGAAAAATATAATCTTGAAGATGGACATTTTGCATTAGATAAAGAGCCTGACAGTGCTCTTTTAAAAGATATTGAAAGTAAGACCGACAGTAAGCTTTATGACTTAAGATATTTTGAGGAAGATGAGGCTGACAGCGGTGATACAATCAGAGTGTATAAAGACAGGACAGAGGTTAATCTTGAGTGCGTTATGAAAGGCGAAATGCCTGCTGCCGATAATGAAATAGCACTTGACCGTATGTATGCACAGAATGCGAAGATTAAGATAGGCGACACAATTAAGCTCGCAGGAAAGGAATTAAAGGTTACCGGTTTTGTTGCAGTTCCTGATTACAGCTGCCTTTTTGAGAATAATTCAGACATGATGTTTGACGCAACTAATTTTTCTATTGCTGTTATGACTGATAAGGGCTTTGAAAATGTTTCAAGTAATCATGTCAAATATAATTATGCATGGAAATATAACAAAGAGGTTATAGGAGATAAGGCTGAAAAAGAGGCTTCTGAAGATTTTCTTAAAAATCTTGGCGATGTTATCAAAGAATATGATACAAAGCTTATAATGAGTGGCAATAATGAGATTATGAACATATCTGATTATCTTCCAAGATACACTAACAAGGCTGTTAATTTCACAGGAGATGATATGGGTTCAGATAAGGCAACAATTATGCTTTTTGACTATATTGTAGTTGTTGTAATTGCATTTGTCTTCGCTGTTACAACATCTAACACAATCAGTCAGGAGGCAGGGGTTATCGGAACTCTCCGTGCATCAGGCTATAAGAGGAGTGAGATTGTAAGACATTACATGGTCCTTCCTGTTGCTGTAACAATGGTCGCTGCTGTTGTTGGTAACATACTTGGCTACACTCTTCTGGAAAAGTTTTTTGTAAATGTGTATTATAACAGCTACAGCCTGTGTACTTACACGACACTGCTTAATGCAGAAGCATTTGTTGATACAACAGTTGTTCCGATTATTATTATGTTTGTTGTTAATCTTATTGTGCTTGAAAAGAAGCTCCGGCTTTCTCCGCTTAAGTTCTTAAGACATGAGCTTACTAACAGAAAGAGAAAGAAGCTTATAAAGTTAAGCCACAAGCTTCCATTCATGACAAGATTCAGATTAAGGATAATGTTCCAGAATATACCTAATTATCTGACATTGTTCTTAGGAATATTGATTGCAGGTGCACTTGTTGTATTCAGTATCATGTTTGAACCGCTTATTAATGATTATGCTGATGTTGTTAAGAAGTCACAGATATGTGAATACCAGTATGTTTTAAAGAGTCAGGTGGAAACTGATATATCAGGTGCCGAAAAATACTGTGTGACTTCACTTAATACAACTGATGAAAAATATATGACAGATGATATTATGATATATGGTATTCAGGATAACAGCAGGTATGTTGATGTGGATATCAAGGATGATGAGATAATTGTATCTAATGGTGTAATGGTCAAATACGGACTTAAAAAAGGTGATACATTTAAATTGAAGGATCCTTATTCTGATGAAGAGTACGAATTCACAATAGCAGGAAGTTATAAATATGATGCTGCACTTGCAGTATTCATGACAAGAAAAAACTTTATTGATACATTTGACAAGGCTGATGATTACTTCACTGGATACTTCACAGACAAGAAGCTCACAGATATTGATGATAAATATGTTGCTTCAATAGTTACATATGAAGACCTTATCAAAGTGTCTAACCAGATGAAGGTTTCAATGGGCGAGATGATGTATATACTGAAGTATTTTGGAATTATAATGTTCGTGCTTCTTATGTATCTGTTATCTAAACAGATTATTGAAAAGAATGCACAGTCAATTTCAATGACTAAGATTCTTGGCTTCAAGAATGGAGAGATTGGAGGACTGTATATAGCTGCAACTTCAATTATGGTAGTTATATCACTGGTTGTTTCTGTACCTATAGTAAATGCTATGCTTAAATGGGCATTCTCATCATATCTTTACACTATGATGACAGGATATATTCCATACATGGTTAGAAGAAGCTGCTTTGTTGAGATGGTTATTCTTGGAATTGTATGCTATGCGGTTGTTGCTGTGCTTCAGCTTGTGAAGATTTCTAAGATTCCTAAGACGGATGCATTGAAAAATGTAGAGTAAGGGTTTTATGGTGTATTGCACTTCAGACACGCTCCCGCTCGTGGAAGTGCGCAGCGGTACTAAGTTCACTGCTCCCTTTGGGAGTGCGTTCACTAAGTGCCGGCGCACTTCCAACGGTCTGAAGCTGCAACACACCATAAAACAGGCCTGCCTGAGTGTGGGCTCAAGCTTGTTTCCCTTTGGGAAACATCGCTTCCTTGTTGACCGGAAGGTTTTGTTGTGGGATGGGCTCGTTCCCCTTTGGGGAACATCGCATTTTTGATGTGATACCTATTTGTAGTCGTATTATCGGCGGATTTATAGGTAGAAATAAGGAAAAATCATGTATTATTTTGATAATTATTCTGTAAACACCTATAAGACAGTTCATAGGACTCGTCTTATAGGTGTTTTTTGTTGGAAATTATTGGGATGAGTGAAAAAGTACCTATATGTGCTTATGAAAAATGATATTTATAGGAACGGTAATTCCACATGAATAAATCTATACGAAAATAAAAATCACATAAAAGAATCCACATGAAAATAAAAGTAGCATAAACCAAGAGGTTACAAGGAAATACAAAGATGGTTACATGAAAATGCAAATCGAGCTATATTGAAAGGGAAATAGAGAATTACAAGCAAAATCAAACCGGTTTCACAACGATAAGCAGGAATTTACATAGAAATCATGTTGACGCCACAAGAATATGCATATATAATTACCTATGATAATTAACAAAGGTAATCAATTCTATAATTATATAACTTAAGGAGACGAATGTGTTATGAAACCGGACAAGATTAAGAGAATGCTGGATGCCTGTTATCTGGCTAAGAGGATTAGGGAACTGCTGCCAGAGCTGCCATATGGGGTTGCACCTGCTTATATCCAGTATATTGATGTAATTCATCATCTGTTGGAGACTAATGATTGTGTTAAGGTTTCGGACATCAGTGACTGGCTTAATCTTCCAAGACCGGGTGTTACACGTACTGTCAAGGATATGGAAGTTAAGGGATATCTTAAGAAGACTACTTCACAGGAAGATGCAAGGATAACTTATATTACGGTTACGGATAAGGGAGAAGAGTTGTCTAAGAAGTATGATGCGGATTATTACAGCCGTCTTAGCGGACATCTGACGGATATTAGTGATGAAGAGGCTGATTCTATGATTGAGACTATTAACAAATTCTACAAGGTGATGAGCGAAAGGAAAGTTGACATTGAATAATTCAAAATCAGATTTTACACAGGGAAGTATATTAGGGAAGCTGATTCCCTTTATGATGCCAATACTTGGGGCATTAATATTACAGGCAGCATATGGTGCAGTTGACTTGCTTGTTGTTGGAAGATTTGGAACTACTGAAGGCCTTTCAGCAGTATCGACAGGAAGCCAGGTACTTAATTTAGTTACATTTGTTATAACACAGTTTGCAATGGGTGTTACAGTGCTTATTGCAAGATATATTGGTGAGAAGAAGCCGGAACAGATAGGAGCTTTGATTGGCGGAGCTATTGTTGTGTTTACAATGATTTCAGTGGTGCTTTTCATTGTTATGATTGTCTTTTCAAGACAGATTGCAGTTATAATGCAGGCACCTAAAGAAGCAGTAGGTCTTACATCTGTATATGTAAAAATATGTGGCTCAGGAATATTCTTTATAGTTGCATATAATCTTCTTTCAGCAATATTCAGGGGACTTGGAGACAGCAAATCACCTCTTATATTCGTTGCAGTTGCATGTGTTATTAATATTGTAGGTGACCTTGTTCTTGTTGCAGGGTTTAACATGAATGCTGCCGGAGCTGCTATTGCGACAGTCGCAGCACAGGCGGTAAGTGTTGTATTTGCACTTGTATTACTTTTTAAGAGAAAACTTCCGTTTAAGATAACTAAGAAAGATTTCTCAATTAACAGACATTGCAGGAGAGCATTAAAGGTCGGACTTCCACTTGCATTACAGGAATTTCTTACACAGATTTCATTCCTTGCTTTATGTGCATTCGTTAACAGACTGGGATTACAGGCATCGTCAGGATATGGTGTTGCATGTAAAATAGTTAATTTTGCAATGCTCATACCAAGCTCACTTATGCAGTCAATGGCGTCATTTGTTTCACAGAATGTCGGTGCAGGCAATGAAAAGAGAGCAAAGAAGACGATGTTTGTCGGTATTGGAGTCGGACTGGTTATAGGATGCATAGTATTCTTATTCGTGATGTTTAAGGGTGACCTTCTCACAGCAATATTTACAACCGATGAGGCAGTTATTCAGAATGGTTATGACTACCTTAAGGGATTTGCATTAGAGACGATTGTTACAGCAATATTATTCAGTATGATTGGATATTTTAACGGTCATGACAAGACGGTATGGGTAATGATTCAGGGCCTTACACAGACACTGCTTGTCCGTCTGCCGTTTGCATATTATATGAGTATCCAGCCTGATGCGAGTCTTACTAAGATTGGTCTGGCTGCTCCGGTTGCAACTATTTTTGGAATTGTGTTAAATGTGGTATTCTATATCTGGTGTGACAGAAAAGATAAGGCAAAGCATGATGGTTAATGATAAAAATATATCAATAAATGAGTTTTGTGATGTGAAATATTGACATGAAAATATAAAGATAATATACTAATAACGATGTTATATAACATTGTTATAGATGGGAGGAGTAAGTGTCTAAGGCGGTTGAAGGTGTTACTGAAAAGATAGAAGAATATGCCCGAAAAGAATTTAAGAGTAAAGGTTATGTTGATGCTTCGTTAAGAACAATTGCGATGGAAGCTGGAACTACAACTGGTTCAATATATTCACGATATGGTGGAAAAGAAGGTCTTTTTTCAGCATTGGTTGAGCCGGCAGCAAGGGAATTTACAGAAATCTTTGAAGATGTCCAGAAGAAATTCCATGCGATGGAGAGTGAGATGCAGACAGAAAGCCTTGATGAATATTCAAGAAATGGGATGATACAGCTTGTTGAGTATATGTATAACCATTTTGAGGAGTTTAATCTTCTGGTGAATTGTTCTTATGGTACGAAGTTTCAGAATTTTGTTGAACATCTAGTTGATATTGAGACAGATTATACATACAAATATATGGAAGCGGTCGGACTTAAGTTCAAGGAGGGCAGACCTTTGACAAAGGATTTCATGCATATTATGAATACCGCACTTTTTGAGAGTTTTTTCGAGGTAGTAAGACACAATATGTCTAAGGAAGAGGCAATGGAGTATATTGATCTGCTTGAAAAGTATCACAGTGCAGGCTGGAGCGTAATATACGATGAATGTAAATAATAATATATGGCTGTCAGTAATGGCAGCCTTTATTTAAAGGCACTGGTTAGCAATATCTTACTCTGAATAGTGTTATATAACGAAGCAGTAAAGCAAGGAGGATAATTATGGCAAAGAAAGAGGAAAAGCCAGATACAATTAAGCAGTTGTTTGGATATGCCGGTAATTACAGGTATCTGACAATTGCGTCATGGGTACTTGCTACGATAAGTGCTTTCGTTGCACTTGTACCATTTTATTTTATATGGAGATTAATTAAAGAGGTGCTTCGTGTTGCACCTGATTATGGCAATGCGCAGAACCTGTCTGTATATGGCTGGAGTGCCGTTGCATTTGCAATAGGAGCAATGCTTATATACATAGGTGCATTGATGTGTTCGCATCTGTCAGCATTCAGGATTCAGGCCAATATGCGCTCTAAGCTTATGAGGCATATACTTACACTTCCACTTGGCTTTATGGATGAAGAGGGAAGCGGTAAGGTAAGAAAGATTGTCAATGAATCAAGCGCTGCGACAGAAACCTATATTGCACACCAGCTTCCTGACAAATGTGTTGCAACAGCCACACCAGTCGGGCTTGCGCTTCTTCTTTTAGTGTTTGACTGGCGACTTGGACTTCTGTGCCTTATTCCGGTTGTAATCGCATTCGCAGTAATGAGCTGCATGATGGGCGACAACATGAAAAAGAAAATGGCAGAGTACCAGAATGCATTGGAGGAAATGTCAAGCGAGGCGGTTGAGTATGTGAGAGGAATTCCTGTTGTCAAGACATTTGGACAGTCAGTATTTTCGTTCAAGAGATTCAGGGATTCTATCAAGAAATATGAGAAGTGGACTGTATCTTACACAAAGGATTTAAGAATCCCGATGATGGGATATACTGCTGCGATTAATGCAGTATTTGCAATACTTATTGCGGGAACATTCCTTTTCGGCGGAGTTAAGAGCGGCATGGTAAATAACACATTTTTACTGAATCTGATGTTTTATATAATTATTACGCCTATTATTACAGTCACACTTACAAAGATGATGTATGCAGGCGAGAATACAATGGTTGTTGAGGACGCACTTTTGCGAATTAACAGTATTATAGAAAGAAAGCCGTTAGAGCAGACCGCTGATAAGAAGCACCCTGCAGATACATCTATCACATTTGAAAATGTTTCATTCAGATATCCGGGCGCAGCAAATGACGCGCTGCATGATGTCAGTCTTAAGATAAATGCGGGTGAGCAGGTCGCATTTGTCGGACCTTCTGGAGGTGGAAAAACTACGATTGCAAGGCTTATCGCAAGATTTGCAGATGTCACAGAGGGAAATATATTAATCGGCGGTGTAAATGTTAAGAATATTGATGAGAAAGAGCTTATGGATATAGTATCTTTCGTATTTCAGGACAGCCACCTGCTTAAAATGTCTATACTGGATAATGTCCGTATGGGTAAGAAGGACGCCACAAGGCAGGAGATTATGGAAGCATTAAAGAATGCACAGTGCGATGATATTATCGAGAAGCTTCCGGACGGAATAGACACGGTAATCGGTTCGAAGGGAACTTACCTGTCAGGCGGTGAAGCCCAGAGAATTGCTATAGCAAGAGCAATGTTAAAGAATTCTCCTATACTTATACTTGATGAAGCTACTGCATTTGCTGACCCTGATAACGAGGCAAAGGTGCAGGCAGCATTTGAAAGGCTTTCACAGGGAAAGACAGTTATTATGATTGCCCACAGATTGTCGTCAGTTACTGGAGTTGATCGTGTATATGTATTAAAGAATGGTCAGATTAACCAGAGTGGAAAGCATAATGAACTGGCAGAGTCAGGCGGATTGTATGCACATATGTGGGAGGAATATAATAAATCAGTAAACTGGAAAGTGGGTGTGTAATATGAAAGAAAAGCTTATGCATAAATATGCCCTTTCAAGTCAGGGCGCTCAGGATATGATTAAGGCATTCATATCAGTTACAATATCTGATTTGATACTGATGATACCTGTGTCTTTATTGTATTTTCTTGTTAAAGATTATACGGAAGGAAATCTGGCAGGAAGAGGCGGATTCTATATTGCCGGAGTTATTATCACACTTGCATTGATTGCGGTATCAACATATATCCAGTATAATGCAACATTTTTATCAACATATGTAGAGAGTGGTGTAAGACGAATTACACTTGCAGAGAAGTTAAGAAAGATTCCGCTTTCATTCTTTGGAAAGAAGGATTTGTCTGACCTTACAAGTACTATCATGGCTGACTGCGCACAGATGGAGACTGCATCATCACATTTTATACCGGAGCTTGTCGGAGCGTGCATATCTACAGCATTTGTAGCAATAGGACTATTCTTCTTTGACTGGAGAATGGCAATAGCAGCACTGTGGGTACTTCCGATATCATTCATTATAGTCAGCTGCTCTGGAAAGGTTCAGAGAAAGCTTAACGAAAAGCAGGTGGCACTGAAAATGACGTGTGCAGATGGTATTCAGGAGTGCCTTGAAAGTGTCAGAGATATTCGGGCATATAATACTCAGGAAGAGTATATGAAGGGACTTGATGAGAAAATTAAGGCAGTTGAGAAGCATGCTGTAGCTACAGAACTTGGAACTGCTGTGTTTGTTGGAAGTGCACAGATGATTCTCAAGCTTGGTATTGCAACAGTTGCTTTGGTAGGCGGAGCATTATTAGCCAGTGGAAAGTTAGATGTTATCACATTTTTCATGTTTCTTATGGTTGTATCAAGAATATATGATCCAATGCAGGTATCTTTACAGAATCTTGCGGCAATTATCGCATCAGATGTACAGAGTGCAAGATTAGACGAGATACTTTCACATGATGTGCAGGAAGGTTCGGAGAAGCTTGATAACAAGGGGTATGACATAGAGTTTTCTAATGTAGGATTCTCATATGATACAGGTGATGTTGTATTAAATGATGTATCTTTTACTGCAAAGCAGGGGGAGGTAACAGCTCTTATCGGTCCGTCAGGCGGAGGAAAGACAACAGTTTCACGACTTGCAGCCCGTTTCTGGGACGCTGATAAGGGAAAGATAACAGTTGGTGGAATGGACATATCAATGATTGACCCAGAGACACTAATGTCGCTTTACTCTATAGTATTTCAGGATGTTACACTGTTTAATAATACAGTTATCGAGAACATCAGGATAGGAAAAATGGATGCAACGGACGAAGAAGTTATCGCAGCAGCAAAACTTGCACATTGTGATGAATTTGCTGAAAAATTATCAAACGGCTGGAACACAATGATTGGAGAGAATGGCTGTGAGCTTTCAGGTGGTGAAAGACAGAGAATATCCATAGCAAGAGCGTTCTTAAAAGATGCACCAGTAATACTTCTTGACGAGGCAACAGCTTCCTTAGATGTTGATAATGAAACAATGATACAGGAATCATTATCACAGCTTATAAAGAATAAGACAGTAATGATAATAGCTCATAGAATGAGAACAGTAGCAGACGCCGACAAAATAGTAGTATTAAAAAATGGTAAAGTAGCAGAAAGCGGTAAACCATCAGAACTTATGGCAAAATCCGGAATATACGCAGGTATGGTAAACACACAGCTTACAGCTGCTAACTGGAGTCTGTAACTATACATTTATCAGATAACTTACACTTGATATATGCATGTTGACAGATTGTCACGAAATATAATGTATGTTATAATAACTGACATTAATATAAAGGAAGATTTCTGAAAAAGAAATAAGGTCAGATTATGTTGACATACTCGTTTGAAAACATTGGAAAAGAATCAATATATGAATATTTATACAAATGTATCAAAAAAGATATAATAGAAGGCAGACTTGTTAAGGGTGAGCATCTTCCTTCAAAGAGAACGCTTGCTGTCAATCTTGGAATAAGCACCATAACAGTAGAAAATTCATATGGACAGCTTATGAGTGAAGGATATATATATTCTGTTCCAAAGAAGGGATATTATGTATCAGATATTTCAGGTGTTGCAAGGATAAAGCCTGTAAAATATGAAGTTCCCGAAATAACCGCAAAGAAGACTGGATATAAATCGGATTTATCATCAAACAGGACAGATCCTGGAAGCTTTCCATTTGCAACATGGGCTAAGCTTATGAGACGTGTTATAACAGACAGGCAGGATGATCTTATGAAAATATCTCCGGGAGAAGGAACATGGGAGTTAAGAAAAGCAATTGCTATGCATTTGGCTTCATTTCGTGATATGCAGGTAACACCAGGACAGATAATCATTGGCGCCGGAACGGAATATATGTATAGTCTTCTTATACAGCTTTTGGGAAGAGATAAAGTGTATTGTGTTGAAGATCCGGGATATTCTAAGATTGCCAGGATATATGCAAGTAATAATGTGAAATTCTGTTATGCCGGTATGGATAATGAAGGAATGAAACCGGAAGCGGTAAGAGAATGTATGGCAGATATTGTTCATATAAGTCCTACACATCATTATCCGACAGGTATAACAATGCCGGTAAGCCGGCGATTTGAACTGCTTGCATGGGCTAATGAAAAGCCGGACAGATATATAATAGAAGATGATTATGATTCAGAATTCCGTATGACAGGAAAGACAATTCCGACTATGAAAAGCATAGATATAAGCGAAAAGGTTATATATATGAATACATTTTCAAGAACACTGACACCGACAATCCGAATCAGTTATATGGTTCTGCCACCACACCTTGCAGCAACATATCAGGAAAAACTTGATTTTTATGCATGTACTGTATCTAATTTCGAGCAGTATGCACTTGCTGCATTCATAGAAGAAGGATATTTTGAGAAACATTTAAACAGAATGAGATTGTATTATACGAAACAGAGAGAGGCTGTTCTTTCGGTACTTAAAGAGGATCCGTTCAAATGTGTTGGAAGAGTAAGAGAGGCTGATTCAGGGCTGCATTTTATTCTTGAACTTAATACATTACTTTCTGATAATGAAGTAAAAAGAAAGCTGGAGGCAGAAGGCATCCATATAAATGCGTTATCGGAGTATTATCATAATAATACAGATGAATACAGCCACAGATTTGTTATCAGTTATTCTGATATGAAGATAGAAAACTTCAGAAGTGCTTGCAGTAAAATGTCAGAACTTACACCTTTATGATGATTATTTATGATTGATTGTGAATGAATATAACAGTTGCAAAGAATGTAATAAAGCGGTAAAATCTGTTTATATGATTTGTAAATAATGTGAGAGGGTATTGACAAAAGTATGGTAGACTACAGCATTTTTCCGCTCGATGAAGAGATTAAAGACAAGCTTGCAAAGCTGGAAATAAGTTATGCATTTCAACCTATATTTTATCCGAATGGCATGGATATATATGCATATGAGGCTTTAATGAGACCTAAGAATATTGGGGTTATGGATTTAATTGAAGAGTTCAGGATAAAGAATGATTTGCATACACTTGAGGTCGCAACTATATTTGGAGCAGTACAGTGTTATGCAAAGCGAGGATACCATTCATATATAGCAATTAATTCATTTCCTGCGGAATCATTTACTGCAGAGGAGCAGGCTGTTTTTGATGAATTCTATGCCGATGTTCTGGGAGATAAGGGGATAATAGAGATTCTGGAATACACAGCACTGGACATTGACAAATGGCAGTCTAAGAAGAATTCAATTAACAGAAGCAGATTCAATATTGCACTTGATGATTTTGGAACAGGCAATAATAATATGATGGCAGTGGATATATTTGCACCGCATATTGTAAAGCTGGACAGAAGTCTGATAACAGATATTGAGAATGATGTTGATAAGCAGGAGTATTACTATTATTATAGAGACAGCTTCCATAAAAGAGGCATCAAAGTGCTTGCTGAGGGTATTGAATCAAGAGAAGAGTATGAATTCTTAAGGGATAATGGTATTGATTTAGTGCAGGGATTTTATCTTGGACGACCGGAATAAGATGAATGCCAGTTTATATTTTTTTTATAAATGCTTTATACAATATATATTAACATATTTACCATTTTAAAGTGAGAATATTTTGTTAAATATAAGTAAAAGAACCATAATGTCATTATAGAAGAAAAATAACACAAAATAAGACAAAAAAGTTAAACAAAAAATAAATTAAAAAATATAAAGTTTTTTTAAAAAACCTTAAATGAATTTCGAAGTTCTGTTTTTTACAATCAACCCATAAGTTAGTCC
>ENA-OPWW01000826-OPWW01000826.1-human-gut-metagenome-genome-assembly--contig:-NODE-826-length-13728-cov-3.151247_pt1 | contig 13728 bp, 12 predicted proteins | sample MGYA00241513_ERZ502018 | MGnify/ENA primary metagenome ERZ502018 (study PRJEB25962, sample SAMEA2042987) | human gut metagenome | biome: human gut; feature: human-associated habitat; material: faeces...
ATGCGACAGGCAGCGTCTACCAAGAGGACATAGAGGAAATAAAGGGGGTGCTTGCAGAGATATGGCGGTTACAAAGATTAAGCCTGTTAAAAGCACGTTGAGCAAAGCCCTTGATTATATCCAAAATCCGGATAAGACAGACGGGAAAACGCTTGTGTCCTCTTTTGGGTGCAGCTATGAAACGGCAGATATTGAGTTTGAATATACCTTGTCGCAGGCTCGGCAGAAAGGGAACAACTTAGCCTTTCATCTGATACAATCGTTTGAACCGGGAGAGGTGGACTGTGAGAAAGCCCATGCAATCGGAAAGCAGCTTGCCGACGCAGCAACAAAGGGACAGCACGAATACGTCCTTACCACCCACATAGACAAGGGGCATATCCATAACCACATCATTTTTTGCGCGGTCAACTTTGTTGACTACCATAAGTACAATTCCAATAAGCGCAGCTACTACGGCATACGGAATATGAGCGACAAGCTGTGTCGGGAAAACGGGCTGTCCGTCGTCGTTCCGGGCAAAGGCAGCAAGGGAAAAAGCTATGCAGAATATCAAGCGGAAAAGGTCGGTACAAGTTGGAAAGGCAAGCTAAAAATTGCCGTTGATACGCTTATCCCCCAAGTAGCAAGTTTTGAAGAATTGTTGCAGCGGTTACAGGCAGCGGGCTATGAGATAAAGCCGGGAAAATATATCTCCTGCCGCGCTCCCGGACAGGAACGGTTTACCCGCTTAAAAACCCTCGGTGCAGATTATACAGAGGAAGCAATCAAAGAACGGATTGCAGGCAAGCGCACAAAGGCAGCGAAAGCTCCCAAAGAGCAGCGTGGCGTATCGCTGCTTATCGGCATTGAAAACAGTATCAAGGCACAAGAGAGCCGGGGCTATGAACAGTGGGCGAAAATCCATAATCTGAAACTGGCGGCAAAGACCATGAATTTCTTGACAGAACATCAGATTGAGCAGTACGCGGATTTAGTCAGCCGGATTGAAGAAATAACTGCGGAAAACGAAAAGACCGCAGACGCATTAAAGAGTGTGGAAAAGCGTCTTGCAGATATGGCGGTGCTGATGAAGCACGTTACTACCTACCAAAAGACAAAACCTGTCTATGAAGCATACCGCAGGGCAAAGGATAAAGACGCATACCGGGCAAAAAATGAAAGCAGTCTGATACTCCATGAAGCGGCGGCAAAGACACTGAAAGCGTCGGGCGTTACCAAGCTCCCCAATCTCGCCGCCATGCAGGAAGAATACGGGAAGCTCCAAGCGCAGAAAGAAGCCCTTTACACTGATTATGGCAAGCTGAAAAAACAGGTCAAGGAATACGACGTTATCAAACAGAACATAGACAGTATTTTAAGACTGGAAAAAGAACCGGAACGGAGCAGGGAAACCGAACGCTTACAGTAGAAATATCTATAAAAGCGTGGTAGGATAAAGATATTCCAATACAGACAGGAGCGTGAAAACATGGCAGACCAAACAATACCCGATTATGAAACCATACGCGACGCCGTTGCCGGAGAAACATGGGCGGTGGAAAAGGTGCTTATGTGCTACAAGGACGAAATCGACAGGCAGGCAACTGTAAAGAAACGTCAGCCGGACGGAACATTCAAACTGGAAATTGATGAAGATATGCGCCAGTATATCACAATGAAGCTGATAGAAGCCCTCCCCCAATTTCCCCTTGAAGAAATGGAAAGAGAGGAAAAAAGAAATCGGGACAAAAAATCATAAAAAGGTAGACGGGAAGCTGCTGCGGATAGATAAGCAGTTTCGACATTTGAAGCAACGGCAAAAAGAAACTATCAGTACATGGCTTTATGAGGAATACCGCCGCCTTTGGATAGAAAAGGGACAGGAGCCGCATAAACGCAACAACCGGGAAATCGTTGCCGCTGTTATGGAACAGATAGAAGCTGCGGGGATATGGCTGCCGGAACAGGAAGTAACAAAATATTTTTACCGCAGGAAAACCCATTACCGGAACCGGATAGAAAAAGAATTACAGCCGAAGCCGGAAATGCAGGATAAAGACAGTCAGACACAAAAAGAACAGGGTGCAGGAAGCCAGTAATGACCTCCCGCACCCTGTTCTTTTATAGGTACTGATTTTAGAATGTTACGCAGTAGAACCCCGATTTCAAGGGAAAAGGTATTCTGTATCGCCTATGCCAGTTTCACGCCGTTTATGCCCTGTAAATCAAGGCTTTTTTCGCCCTTATTGCGTAACCGCCGCGCGTCGTTTCCTCATGCGTTCCGCTGCCTGTCTGCGGGTAATCCGTTTCCGGCAGTCCGGGCAGTATTTGACGCTGTTTGATTTTGATACAAAGAACGTGCTGCACTCGGTACAACGCTTTTTATCCTCGGTCTTGAAAAGCTCTGCATAGAGCAACTTATCAAGGGGAAGTACGGCGGTCTGAAACCACTTGCATAGAAGTGAATAGGAAATAAGCTGCGGGCAGACACATTCCTCCCCGTCGTCCAATAAGATACAGTGTCCGCGCTCGCAGTTGCAGCACTCCTTTTTTACAAGGCTGTTGACTTTCCGGCTCTGTGGCGGCGTGAGCCGCTTACTCCCGGTCATACTTCATCAGCGGCGAAAATGGAAAGCTCCGCATACTCGTTTTCTGTTAGTGGGGAAATTTTCTGTAAGGTGCGTTCTGCAAAGGGACGCATATCCTCGTCCATGAATGGTAGCGCAGTCGTCATATTTTCCATAAGCTGTGCCTTGCTTCCCTCATGGTAAATACTCAACAGGTTCATTTCTTCAACGGTCAGTCTAATCATGCTCATACCTCCAATTCGTGATGTTTTGATTTTGCTGTCTTTTTCGGGAGTTTTGGGGATTTTTCTGTTTGTAACTGCGCCCGGACAGAGGGACGGGACTTTTTCATCTCTTTATTCCTCTCGCTTTTATCTATCAGCGCATAAACGCCATGCCTGTCCTCCAACGTAGAAAAGGAAAGGCTTTTGTAAGGGAGCATGGAAAGCAGCCGTTCCATATCCTTATCCGTTGCCAGTGGAACAAAGTAGGGAGAAAGTTCTACCGCACAATGGGTCTTTTCGGGGCTGTCCGGTTCTCCAAGCCCTTTTACATTTTCCACAATCCGGCGGGCTTCTGCTTCAATCCGTCTGTCATGCAGGGCGGCGATATGTAACTGAAAATCCCCCTGCGTATGCGGTGTTCGTTTTTTCTGCTGTTCCCTCAAAATGCTTTTTAAGGCTTCCGGGTCGTTTGGCTGTGCTTCAAAACGTATAAACTTTCCAAGCTGCGGGTCAGTGTTCCCGTCAAAATATTGTCCGGCAGGTTTTGTCAGCTCCCCATGCTCATAAATCAGCGTGTAGTTGTCGGCAGGGATTGATTTTTCGATTACTTCCCGGAAATGCTGCAAATAATCCAGTTCATAAAGATTGCCCTTGATTTTTTCCTGCTCTGTGCCTGTCAGTTCCACCGCATAGGCAAGGATAGTATCGCGGGTCTGTTCCCCGTAAAACCGCCATGTATTATGCTGCCTTGTGTCCTTTAGAAAAACGTCCCGTTCCCGGAAGCAGCACGTCCCGGACGGGCGGGAAAACCACAAAAGCCGTTTGTCCTCCGGGACAGGGCTTACCGCCGCTTTCTGCAAAATCTGTTTGTCTATGTCAAAATCGCTCTGATAAAAAGCGGTATTCTGTTTCATTATGGCTTCAAGGGAAGCGATAACGTCCACATTTTCAAATTTTTGTAACTTCATAGGTCAGCTCCTTTCCAAATCCTGTGTTTTCTGTCTTGCCTGTTTCTTTGGTGTCTGTTCTTTCGCTGCTTTAAGCTGCGCCCGGATAGAGGGCTTTTCCTGTTTGGCAGGCTTGCCACGTTCCTTATCGGTTTTCAATGCTTCGGCGTATTCTGCAAGGGAAATCTGTCCTCCGGCTTTTGCTTTTTCTTCCAGTTCCGCAGCGGTCGGGGTGTTGTTTATCTGCCCGTCAATCATGTTGTAATTTTGCTCGGTGGTCTGCTCGGCAGCTTTCAAATAGTTTTTCGGCTGCAAAAACTCTGGCACGTCCTTATACCCCAAGCTGTCTACATAGTGGGCGGTGTCCTGCCCGTTCTGATGAAGCACCACCACGTCGGAAACGGAAAGGCTGTGTCCCTTAAAATCTTTCGGGTGGTCGATATTGAAGCGGGTGTAAATATCTTCAAGGGACATTCCCGGCGTAAGCTCTGCGGAATAGACAAGCGCATAGTTTTTCGGGTCTACCCGGTGTCCTGTGGCAGTCAGACGGTCGTAAGGTTCAAAGCGCAAGTCCCTTGTTTCGTCCCCGCCTTTTATCTGAAAAATGGAAAAGGTGTCTTTGTCCTGTGGGGCTTCCTGTTCCGGCTGCTCCTGTGCGGGTTGTTCCTGTGCAGCTACCTTTTGCTGCCGGATATGCGCCCGCTGTATCTCGGTCGGCTTTTCCCCGGTAAGGGGTGCAATGGCTTTCACATAATCAGCCGCATAATAGGCGTTACTGGTAAGCTGCCGCTGCCATGCCCCTGCTTTTGGCGACCAACGGAAGCCGTTACTTTTTAAGGCTTCCCGCGTGGCTTCGTCCGGCTTATCCTCAAAGAAGATTTGCAATCGGTTCGCTTCGGTGTTTGCTTCCACCTTGCCGCCGTCAAATTCCCAACCCACAAAACCGATTTCTTTTTGCTGTGAAAGGGATTTGATACGGTCTTTCACGCGCCGGATTTCTGCGCTGTTATTGGATAACGCCCAAGTCGCAAAGGGCTTGTCCTCCAAATGCCAACTGCTCGCCATATCTGCTTTCAGTTTTTCCAGTTCCTCCGGCGGTAAATGCGGGCAGCCGTCAAGGGTATTATGCTTACGGTAATAGGCGTTTACGGCTTTCATGGTTTCCTGTGATTTTTCAAGGCTTTCCAGTTTCTTTTCTAACTTCTGTACTGCCTGTGGGTCGTCTGCGCTGATACCTCCCATGCCGGTACTGCGGATTTTATCAAGAAGCCCCTGTATGTCCTGCCATTCCCGGTAATTGCTGTCGCGGGCTGCGTTCTGCTTTTCTTTCTTCCTTGTGGGGAAGTTAGAGCCGCCCGCAATCAGGATAGAGGGAACACGCGCGTCAATCTCATAGCCTTTGTTCATGTTCGCCGCCAGTTTCCGGGCGTAGGTGTCAAGCAGGCTGTCGATTTTATCATGGTACATCGGGTCTACCCGCTGTTTCTGCCTTTCTGCAAGCTGTACGGCTTCATCTACATAATGCCTGTATTCAGCCGTCGCGCTGCCTTGCTTATAATCGGAAAAACTGTTCATATCCTTTGCACGTTTGGCGGCAGCTTCATTGATAGTGTAATAAGGGGCGGGTGCAGCCTGTTCTGGCTGTGCTTCTTTTTCCTGTACCGGGGCTGTTTCTTCGGGAAGCTCCTGCGCGGCTGCTTCTGCTTCGGACTGTTTGGTAGCTTCCTGTGCGGGCTGCGCCTGTTCGGTGGTCTGTTCCTTATCCTGTGCCTTTTGGATTTCTGCAAAATGTCCGTCTATGGTATCAATCAGCTTTGCGGCTGTGCTACGGATTGTTTCAAGAGAGCCTTTTAATTCTGCAAGTTCTTTTCCGCTGCTCCACCCGGCGATATACCCAAAAGAATAGTCCGACGTATCAAGCCCGTAATGTTGGCAGACAGCATAGGCGACGCTTTCCGCCTGTACCTCGCGGGTGCGGCGGTCGGGGCGTTCCGGCATGGCAAGGGCGGTATCATGCAGCGTGGCGTGGGCGATTTCATGGATTGCGGTCTTGATATTCTGCAATTCGTCCATGCCCTCGTTGATGAAGATACGCTTTTCCTCATAATTGCAGCGTCCTTTTACGCCGCCGCTTAGTGCTTCAAATCCCATAGCAAACGGGGAAGTCTTTTCAAGGGCAGCGAAAAAATCCTTGTATTGTTCCACGTTGCCCGTAAGCTCATAGGTAAGGGCAGGAAGTTCTTTTCCCTCGGTCTGTGAAATATCAAAGACAGATACTACACGAAAGGCGGGTATCTTTATTTCTTTTTCTTCGGTAACAGGTTTCCCGTCCCTATCGAAAACAGGCTTTTGGGTGTCCGGGTCGATTTTTTCCACCTGTTTCTTGACGGTAAACGGGGACGGTGCAAGTATCTTGATAGCTTTTTCTCCGGGCTTTACATGGCGGTCAAATTCCTTTTCCCATTGTTTATAGCCTTTCACAAGATTGCCGCCCTGCATGGCGATAAGGATTGTATTGTTAAGGCTGTAATCATGGAATTTTGACATGGTACGCAAATAATCGGCGTAACGGTCGCTTTCATACAGTCCTAAAATTCCCTGTTCCAGTCGGTCGGTAATCTCTTTCATTTTATCGGCGGGCTTTTCAGAAGATAGGATAATCGGGAGAACCGGGGGCTGCTCTGTGGCGGCGGTCGGTATGGCTGCGGAAGCGTCAAGGTCTGCCTGTTCCTTTTCCTGTACTGGCGGCTGCGGCGTTACCCGGTATTCCTCCGGCACGTCGCGCCCGTCGTACCACTGTGTAAAGGTGTTGCGGTTATTGTAGATATAGCCCTGCTCGGTAAATCTGCCCCCGTCATTGATAGCAGCGTCCCGCCCGTATTCCTCATACATGAAATATTTTTTTGCTTCTTCGGGCAGCTCCAACTCGTCCAGTTCCTCAATCAGATAATGCCCGTAATCTTCCTCACTCTGTACGGACGGATAAAGCCAGTAACAATCAAGGTTTTGTGCAAGGTTGATAATGTCCTGTAAGTCCCTTGTATGGTCGCCGTATGCCATAGCTGCAACAAATTTTTCTCGGTCGTCGTCAAACTGCATTTTCAAAAGTTCGCTCAAATAGTTCAGCTCGTCAAGGCTTTCAAGCTCGGTCAATTTTCCTGCCAGTCCTACAATAGAGGACTGGTATTCTGTGATATGCAACTCCCCGTAGTTTTTGCCGTCTATCCCGATACGGTCAAAGACTTCTTTCAAATGCTCGGCAGTCGTGGGGAATGATACCCATTCGCCCGCAGGTCTGCCCTCGGTGTACTTTCCAAGATTAGAAAGATACCCGCTTAAAATCGTTTCTGCCATGCGTTCACTCCTTTCGTTTTCAATCATGCGGTGCATAAGCGCGTAGTCCTCTATGCTCATGCTCCCGTCAAATAGATAAGGGTCGGGTTCTTCGCCGTCCCGGTAGGCTTTTTCAGAGAACGGCAACCCCGCAGCGTGGGCGGCGGCTCTTGCTTCCTCGATAAGCTCCGGCGGCAGCCTGTCGTCGTGGGCTTCGATAAATTCCCCGATATTGCTATATCCGTTTTCGTAGTGGCGGCGCACCCCGGCGGTCAGCTCGTCAAGGTTCATATTCTCGCCAAGATAGCCGGAATAATAGCCGTTTACCACAACGGCGGCAGGGTCAGCCTGTTTAATTTCTTCCATGCGGCTTCTGTCCTCCGGGTAGAGAATATCGCCCATTTCAAGGTGGAAATATTCAGCGTTCCAAGAACGTCCCGTTTTCCAAAACGCCACCCAAGCGATACCGTCCCTTAATTCTTCTTGATAGTCTTTTACGGTGTCCCGTAAACTTGCCATGTGTAACCTCCTTTCCAAAGGGCAGCGCGGACGCTGCATGTTCCGGTTTCATCATTCAGTACCCCGCGCCCGCGTTTTTGCCAAAGATTTTAGAGATTTTTTCAAGATTTCAGAGGGTTTGGGACACTTCCCAACAAGCAAAAAATCCCCGCCGTTCTCGGTAGAGAAAGCAGGGATTTTACGGAAAAGGGTACTCTTTTCCTATGCTTGCTATTCAGTTATTTTTTCTTCGGAAGCTCCACCCGGTAGTTGACATATTTCCCGCCCGTATCAGCCAATACGATAGTTCCGTCGTAGGTTTTGCCCGTCTTTGGGGAATAGAGCTTCTTCACATTTACCTTGCCGGATTGTAAGAGTGCAGCGGCAATCTTCGGGGAAAAGGCTACTTTGCGTTCCTCAAAGAAGCGGTCATTTTTCCACATGGTAAAGATACATTCCTTGTTGCTGCAATAGTAATTCTTCTTGCCCTCATAGACAGGAGAACCGCAGCGGGGGCAGCTTCCCAACGCTTCCCGTTCCGGCTTGAACATCTGCGCCTTATCATCAGAAAGAAACGGGTACGTCTTTACCAGTTCCCGCGCCATATCCTCAATACCCTCCATAAATGCGGCGGGGTCTGCCTTGCCTTTTGCAATCTGCGTCAGATTGTTTTCCCATTCTGCGGTAAGCTGCGGGCTTGTCAGAGTGTCCGGCAGGACGCACACAAGGTTGATACCGTCTTTTGTGGGAAGTAGCTGCTTGCCTTTTCGCTCCACAAAGCCGCCCTTTACCAGTTTTTCAATGACGGCGGCGCGGGTGGCGGGAGTTCCAAGCCCTTTGCGTTCTGCGTCCGGGTCGGTGTCCTCGCTTCCGGCGCGCTCCATAGCAGAGAGCAGCGACGCTTCGTTGTGGGGTTTTGGCGGTATGGTGTCATGCTCCGTTACCGTTGCCGCCGGATTGTCAAAGGTCTGCCCCTCGGTAAATGGCGGCAGGGTCTTTTCGGTGTCGCTGTCTGCGTCGTCCGTTTCGGGCTTGTTTTTTAAGGCTGCCCTGTATTTTCGGTCAATCTCTTTCCAACCCTCACAAAGAATGGTCTTGCCCTTTGCGGTAAAGGACTGTCCGGTACATTCAAAAACTGCTGTAACCGCTTCAAAGGTATGCGGTGCAGCGGTCGCCATAAGCAGACGCGCCCCGACAAGGGTAAGGATATTCCTTTCACTTTCCGGCAGCGTGGTAATATCAGTCTTTGCAAGCTCCATAGTGGGGATAATGGCGTGGTGGTCGGATACCTTTTTACTGTTCAGCACCTTTCCAAGCTCCGGCGTGAAGTCTTTTCCCGCCATAAAAGAAAACTTTCCACAAAGCAGCTTGATAATGCCCGCCGCTGTGTCGCCCATATCATCAGTCAGATAACTGCTGTCTGTTCTCGGATAAGTAAGAAGTCTTTTTTCATACAGGGCTTGTGCAAGGTCAAGGGTCTGTTTTGCCGTATATCCGAACAGACGGTTTGCTTCCCTCTGTAAAGAAGTAAGGTCAAAGAGCTTCGGCGGGGCTGCGGTCTTTTTCTCTTTCACAAGGGAAGTACAGACTGCTTTTGACGCTTCGCAAGTCGTTTTTAATGCGTCGGCTTCTGCCTTATCTGAAATTCTTTCACTTGCAGCTTCCGCGCCGGATAAGGTAAGGCGAACATGATAGTATTTTTCTTTCTTAAATGTGGTAATCGCTGCGTCCCGGTCAACAAGCATTTTTAAGGTCGGGGTCTGTACGCGTCCCACGTTCAAGGTGTGGTTGTAAAGGACAGAGAAAAGGCGGGTGGCGTTGATACCGATAAGCCAGTCAGCCTTTGCCCTGCATAATGCGGAAGCAAAGAGCGCGTCGTATTCTTCGCCGTTCTTCAGACGGGAAAAGCCCTCGTTGATTGCGCTGTCCTCCATAGAAGAAATCCAAAGACGGCGCATAGGTTTCTTGCAGCCCGCCATTTCATAGACAAAACGGAAAATGAGTTCTCCCTCGCGCCCTGCGTCGCAGGCATTGACGACTTCGGAAACGTCTGCCCGGTGCATAAGCTCTTTTAGGGTTTTGAATTGCTTTTCCTTGTCAGAAGCAACGGTGTATTTCCATTCCTGCGGCAAAATCGGTAAGCTGTCATAACTCCACTTTTTATACTGCTCCCCGTAAGCAGCAGCTTCCGCAAGCCCTACCAAATGTCCCACACACCAAGAAACGATATAGCCGCTTCCTGTGAGAAATCCGTCTTTCTTTTCCTTTGCCCCAAGTACGGCGGCGATTGTCTGCGCCACACTGGGCTTTTCTGCGATAACTAAAATCAAATATAAGTTCCTCCTTTCAGCGTTCCGGCTCGGTTTTCTTTTTCTCCTGTACCTGTTTCAAACAGTACCCCACACAAGGGGACTGTCCCTTATAAGGACAGGAAGCGCAAGCCGGGGGATAAGGAACAGGCGGCGCATTATCACGCCGCCCGTTCGGTTTCTGTATCATCATCTTTTCAAAGGGATTGTCGGTAAACAGGGTCATAGGGTTTCTTCCTCCGTTTCTTCATCTTCGGAAGTTTCCCCGGTATCTGCTTCCGGCTCGTCCTCGTCGTAGTCCTCAAATTCAAAATCTTCAAGGTCGGTATCGCCCTTTACATTCTGCTTAGGCTTTAGAAACTTAAAGTAGTAGAACGCTGCGCCGCCACCAAGCAGGGCAAAGAGGACTAAGGCAAGCACTACACCGGGATTGCCGCTTTTTTCTTTCGGTTCTTCCGGCTGCTCCGTTGGTGTTGGGGTAGGTTCTTTACCTGTGCAGCCTGTCATACTGGTAACACATACCGGGCAGGACGTGTTTACCTTTCCGGCTTCGCATTTCTCCGTACAGTTACAGATTTCCGGCTTTTTGGCAGCTTCGCCGTTTTCGGTCAGTGCCATAAGGTCGGCTTCGTCCACTTGATTTAGGAAATGTACGGTCTGTTCGCCCTCGGCGGCGCGGTCAATGAGGATATAGAAGTAGTTGCCGCTTTTGGTGGTAACAGTGATAAGCTGCTTATTGCCGCCGTAATCGTCAACCAGTGTAGCGTTTCCCTTTGGGGTAAGGGGCGGCGTTTCCTCTTTTTCCTCCACAACTACGTTGCTGTCGTTGGTCGCGTCCCCGGCGTTCGGCTCTGTAGCTGCGCCCTGTGCATAGGCAGGGACAGAAAAACCGCCCATAAGGATAAGGGCGGCACAAAGGGCAGTCATGGTCTTTTTCAGTTTATTCTTCATCTGCATTTTCCTCCTGTTCTTCGTAGTCTGCTGCTTCGGTAACGTGTGCGGCGTTCATGCCGGGAATACCGCTGCCGGACAGCATAGCGTTCAGTTCCTGCGGGGTCAGACGCATAGCTCGTACAAGCTGTACGATTTCAAGGTTTTCCGCTTCGGTTTTCTGCGCTTCCAGTCCTTTTAACTTGTTCTGATACTCTGTGATTTTCTCGCGGGTCTTTGCGATTTCCTTATTGATACGGTCGATTTTATTGTTTGCCATAGGTCATTTCTCCTTTCTTTTTTGGACTGCTTTACCAGTTCATCAGCCCGTAGCCTTTGATACATTGATAGTTAAGGTCATAGCTCTTTATCTTGCAGGCGTCGCCGGAATTGCCCTCAACGGTATAGACGCGGCTGCCGTCCCTGCCAAGCACAAGCCCCACATGGTCGGCAACGCCGTCTAAATCCCAATCGAAAAAGATTGCGTCGCCCGGTGCGATATTCTCATAGCCGCGTGCGCCCCATTGTCCCCTTGACTGAAACCAAGGGACACCCTGCCATTCGCAGCCCGCAAATCGGGGTTCGCTTTTTCCGGCTTGATTGTAGCACCATGATACAAAACAGGCGCACCATTCCACGCGGCTGTTAAAGCCGTACCAAGACCAGTAAGGGTAGCCGCCCACATTTCCGACTTGCTGCTTTGCAAGTTCCATAAGCTCTTGATTTCCGGGGCGCGTACCGTTTACAAACTCCACGCCGCTTAAATCCTCGGACGGGCTTCCGTCGGGAGAACCGCCGCCAAAAATCAGCGGTTTGTTGCCGCTTGTTTCCAAGTACACATGGAACATTTCAAGCTGCTGTGGCGTAAGAAGTTCCTCCGCAAGCTCGGAAATCGGCTTATATGTCAGTTTCACATTCAAGATGTAATACTCATAAGGGACTTCCTCGGTGGTGGTTTCCCCGGTTTCCGGGTCGGTACTTGTTTCGGTGCGGTAGCGTATTTCCACTTCCTTGGTCAGCGTCAAGGTGTACTGCATGGAAAAGATACGTTCAAGCTCTGCCTGTGCGCTCTGCGGGGTGTAGCTCTGCAAGAGGGCGGTCAAGTAAGACGCAAGTTCGTGGGGGTTATGTCCGATACTGTCAAGGTCATAGCGGTATTCATCATAGCCGGGGTGGGTGTTTTCGATATTGTCAATCTCACTTTGCAGGGCATTTTCCATAGCGGCGTAGTTCTGTTCCGTTGCCACAAGGTCGCTGTCCTCGGACGTGTAGGACGTGCCAAGCACCCCGTTTGTCAAGCCCGAAAACATAGCCCCGCAAGAGGACAGCCCTGCGGAAATCATAATAAAGAGAAGCAGCGCGGCAACTGCAATCAAAATGCCCGCCGGGTGTCTTGCCGCAAATGCGGCGGCTTTCCTCGTTTCCTCGGCGGTTTTCTTTGCCGTCTTTCTTGTGGCTTCTGCTGCGGCTTTTGCCCCTCCTTTCTTTGCCGCCTTTGCATACTGGCGTTTTATCTGCTGTTTCTGCATGAAACGGGAAAGAGGGTTAGAGGTAAGCTGCGGATTGTCGCGCAGGGTCTTGTGATACTGGAAGTTGACGTTTGCCTTAAATGCTGCCTTTTCTGCATTTGCTGCTTCCCGGTAGGGTTTCAGCTTATGGCTGCGGTAGCCCTGTTTTAACTTCCGCGCTCCGTATTTCGCGCCGCGCTCGGCAAGTTCCTCTGATTTATGCGCCCCCTCCACGCCGGAATTGTCCTTTTCTACCTGATGTACTTTCTGATGGGCGAACCCGGTGGCGGTATCCACTCCTTTCTTGGCCACCTTCTTAACGCCCATTCCTACGCCACGGACAATGCCGCCTTTTTCATCCTCAAAGGAAAGTCGTCCTTTCTTGGTCTGCGGTTCTGCATCCGATTCCGCAGGCGCATCCTTCGGCTTGCCCTCCTCCTGATGGGCTTTGTAATAGTTCGCGCTCTGCTTGGCGGTGCTGTGATGCCGAGGTGCATCCTCCTCTCCGTCCCCGGCATCCATGCACCGTTCTTCTTCCACGATAGGTTCTTTATCTGTTTCCTTTTCCGCAGTTTCTTTTGCCGAATCTTCCTGCTCCGGCTTTTCTGCTGCGGTCGCGGACTTCTGTTCCCCGGTGCGGAGGTTTTCATCCACCAGACCATCCTTGGTCATTTTCTGGACGATTTTATCTCTGCCCCGAAACTTTTTGTCTGCTATGGAAATCACCTCCTTCCGGCTGGAACCGTCATGCAAGCAGGGCTGCGTGGGTTTCCCACTTATCAAGCACCTGTTCCAGCTTCCGGGCAAAGGCGATCAGACGGGCGTTCACTTCCTCACGGTCAAGATAACCGTGGGCTTCCATGTGAAAGCCGTCAGTCAGTTCATCGGCCAGTGTGCCAACGGCATAGAAATCTTCCAGTACCGTATGTACCACCGATTCTTCATCGTGGAAGTTGAGCGGCTCCACCTCACCAAAGGGCGGGCCGGAATCGCTTTCGTGCGGCTCCATGTCAGAGTGATGATGAATCTTGCGGCTCAGTCGGTCAAAAATATTCGATGTGTTCATGCTTCTTTTTTCTCCTTATATTTTCCCATCTCATTGGGCTTCGTGGTCATCAGGCTATACAGTTTCAGCGAAGTATCGAACTTATCCTTGAATGGGATTATCGTGTTGCCGTAGAACAGCAGTCCCTCACCCTCGTTACTGTTCGTCACATACGACAGCTGGAACGGCGAAATGTTAAGCTGCTTGGCAAGGATTTGCCGATCGCCGGATGCCTGGTTGAGCATATAAATAAAATCGCTGTTCTCAAAGATGTTTTCGATTTCCCGGCTTGCGAGCAAATCCTTGATGTTCTGGGTGATGCCTGTGGGTACGCCGCCCCATTTTCGGAACCGCTTCCAGATCTCGACGCTGTACGAAGCCGTCT
>ENA-OPWW01000827-OPWW01000827.1-human-gut-metagenome-genome-assembly--contig:-NODE-827-length-13710-cov-3.619993_pt1 | contig 13710 bp, 7 predicted proteins | sample MGYA00241513_ERZ502018 | MGnify/ENA primary metagenome ERZ502018 (study PRJEB25962, sample SAMEA2042987) | human gut metagenome | biome: human gut; feature: human-associated habitat; material: faeces...
TGCAACAATTGCAGAAATGTTGCCAAATTAAAATATAAATCATTTGTTTGCACAATTTGTTAAGTGAGTTTTTGTTGGATATGACAAGTAAATCGGATTTATTATGTAATGGCAGACAAGTTGGTGCATATAGTGATGAAATAAAGGGTAGGTTAGGGTGGAGGTAATGAGGCGGAGGGTGATAAAAGCAGGTGAGTAAACGAAAAATTTACGATTTGATAACACATTGGTAATAGTAGAAGTTTCTGCGTCGAATTGTGCGATTTTTGTTCAAATCGGAGAAAATAGGAAAATCGGCGAGATGTGTAAGCTAAAATGCTTGACAAGGGCTTGCTAATATTATATAATAGTATACTGTATCATAATGGAGTTTTCCACCTATTTCATGCGTTTTTGAGTGCATAAAATCATGGAAAACACCGCCAAAACCACTGGCGAATACGATTGTTATATAGTATTATATAAATGTATTTTCCAAATAAATTAAGGAGTGATTGAGCCTATGGTGAATGTCAAGGACGTAAAACTTGGTAAGAACACGAGAAAGAGCTTTGCCAAGATCAATGAGGTTCTGGAGATGCCTAACCTTATTGAAGTGCAGAAGAACTCTTATCAGTGGTTCCTCGATGAAGGTCTGAAGGAGGTCTTCAGAGATGTTTCAGCTATTACTGATTATAATGGTACGCTGGAGCTGACTTTTGTTGGATACCATTTCGACGAAGAGGCTAAGTATTCTGTTGCAGAGTGCAAGGCGAGAGATGTAACTTATGCAGTGCCACTGAGAGTTACTGCAAGACTTAACAATACCGAGACCGGCGAGATCAAGGAGTCCGAGGTATTTATGGGTGACTTCCCTAAAATGACCGACAGCGGAACTTTTGTTATCAACGGTGCAGAGCGTGTTATCGTTTCTCAGTTGGTGCGTTCACCAGGTGTTTATTACGCTTTTGATAAGGACAAGACCGGTAAGGATCTGTTCAAGACAACTGTTATCCCTAACAGAGGCGCTTGGCTTGAATATGAAATGGATTCTAACGACGTGGTTTATGTCAGAATCGATAAAAACAGAAAGATCCCTCTTACTACTTTCCTGAGATCGCTGGGTATTGGTACTAACGAGGAGATCGAGGAAGTTTTCGGTCCTGATGAAAGACTTACTCAGACTATCATGCAGAAGGATCAGACTGCTAACAGAGAGGAAGCTCTTCTTGAAGTTTACAAGAAGCTCCGTCCGGGCGAGCCTCCTACAGTAGATTCTGCTGTTACTCACCTGAACAACCTGTTCTTTGACGCTAAGAGATATGATCTTTCAAGATTTGGCAGATATAAGTACAACAAGAAGCTTGGCGTTGGTTCAAGACTTTCAGGTCACAGACTTTCAAGACCTGTTGTAAATCCTATGACAGGCGAGGTAATGGCTGAGGCTGGCGATCTTATCAGCTTTGATAAGGCTATGGAGATCGAGACCGCAGGTGTTATGGAGGCTTACGTTGACGTTGAGGTAAAGGAACATCTTACTTCCGCAACAGGCGAGGCTGTTACAAAGCTTGAAGAGTGCGAAGTTAAGATCATAGGCAACGGCATGGTAGACATCAACGCTTATGTTGATTTTGACTGCACTGAGCTTGGCATCAACGAAAAGGTATCTTTCAAGGCTCTCAAAGAAATTCTTGAAGATTCTGAGAATGAGGAAGAGCTTAAGGAGAACATCAGACTTAAGGCTGACGACCTCGTTCCAAAGCACATCACTATCGATGATATTATCGCTACGGTTTCTTACTTCCTCAACCTTTGCGAAGGTGTTGGTACTGTTGACGATATCGACCATCTTGGCAACAGAAGAATCCGTTCAGTAGGCGAGCTTCTTCAGAACCAGTTCAGGATCGGTTTCACAAGAATGGAAAGAGTTATCCGTGAGAGAATGAACATTCAGTCACAGGGCACTGAGGTCGTTACTCCTACAGCTCTTATCAATATAAGACCTATCACTGCGGCTATAAGAGAGTTCTTCGGTTCTTCTCCACTGTCACAGTTCATGGATCAGAACAACCCTCTGGCTGAGCTTACTCATAAGAGAAGACTTTCAGCCCTCGGCCCTGGCGGTCTTTCAAGAGACCGTGCCGGATTTGAGGTCCGTGACGTTCACTATACTCACTACGGCAGAATGTGTCCTATCGAGACGCCTGAAGGTCCTAACATCGGACTTATCTCTTATCTTGCTTCTTTCGCAAGGATAAACGAGTACGGCTTTATCGAAGCTCCTTACAGACGTGTTGACAAGGAAACAGGCGTTGTAACTGACGAAGTTGTTTATATGACGGCTGACGTTGAAGATAACTACATGGTCGCTCAGGCAAACGAGCCTCTTACTGAGGATAACAAGTTTGCCAGACCTAAGGTAAACGGCAGATACAGAGATCAGATCCTCGAGATAGAGAGAGAGAAGATCGACTTCATGGACGTTTCACCTAAAATGGTAGTTTCTGTGGCTACTGCTTGTATCCCGTTCCTTGAGAACGATGACGCTAACCGTGCGCTCATGGGTTCAAACATGCAGAGACAGGCTGTGCCGCTGCTCAAGACTGAGTCTCCTATCGTTGGTACTGGTATGGAATATAAGGCTTGTCTTGATTCAGGCGTTGCTGTTGTTTCTAAGAACGCAGGTGTTGTTGAGAGCGTTGACGCTGACAAAATCGTTATCCGTGAGGACAGCGGTATGCTCAGAACTTATGAGCTGACTAAGTTCAAGCGTTCAAACGCAGGTACTTGCACAAACCAGAGACCTATCGTCAATAAGGGCGAGAGAATCGAGGCTAATCAGATAATCGGTGACGGTCCTGCTACTTCAAACGGCGAGCTTTCACTTGGTAAGAACGCTCTTATCGGCTTCATGACTTGGGAAGGTTACAACTACGAGGACGCCGTTCTTCTGAACGAAAACCTTGTAAAGCAGGATAAGTACACTTCTATCCATATTGAAGAGTATGAGACAGAAGCCAGAGATACAAAGCTCGGACCTGAGGAGATCACAAGAGATATACCTAACGTCGGCGAGGACGCTCTTAAGGATCTGGACGAGAACGGTATCATAAGAATAGGCGCAGAGGTTCGCTCAGGAGATATACTTGTTGGTAAGGTAACACCTAAGGGTGAAACTGAGCTGACAGCTGAGGAAAGACTTCTGAGAGCTATCTTCGGCGAAAAGGCTAGAGAAGTTAGAGATAATTCTCTTAAGGTACCTCACGGCGAGGCCGGTACTATCATTGATGTTAAGATATTCACAAGAGAGAACTGCGACGAGCTTTCTCCTGGAGTAAATATGCTCGTCAGATGCTACATCGCACAGAAGAGAAAGATCTCTGTGGGCGATAAGATGGCGGGTCGTCACGGTAACAAGGGTGTCGTTTCAAGAATACTCCCACAGGAGGATATGCCATTCCTTGAGGACGGTACTCCGCTTGATATCTGTCTTAACCCATTGGGCGTACCTTCTCGTATGAACATCGGTCAGGTGCTTGAGGTTCATCTTGGTATGGCTGCAAAGGCTCTTGGCTGGAAGATAATGACTCCTGTATTCGACGGTGCTCACGAGGCAGACATCAGAGAATGCTTCAAAATGGCTCAGCAGAATTATCTGGAGCATAAGGACGATGAGTTCACTCTCCACACAATGGACGAGGTCATCAACCCTAACGCTCTGAGCATGAGCGAGGACGGCAAGTTCACTGTTTATGACGGAAGAACAGGCGAGAAGTTCGATAACAGAGTTACAGTCGGTTATATGTACTACCTGAAACTCCACCACCTCGTAGACGATAAGATACACGCACGTTCAGTTGGTCCTTACTCACTGGTAACACAGCAGCCACTCGGCGGTAAGGCTCAGTTCGGTGGTCAGAGATTCGGAGAAATGGAAGTTTGGGCGCTCGAAGCTTACGGTGCTGCTTACACACTTCAGGAGATCCTTACAGTTAAGTCTGACGATACTGTGGGAAGAGTCAAGACATACGAGGCTATCGTTAAGGGACAGAATGTTCCTAAGCCTGGTGTTCCTGAGGCGTTCAAGGTACTTGTTAAGGAGCTTCAGTCACTTGGTCTGGATCTCAAGGTACTCAACATCAATAACGAGGAAATAGATCTTAAGCAGTCGTTTGACGAGGACGAGGAGCTTGTTCCACAGCCTGCTATCGAAGATCATATCGATTTCGGCGTTGACGAGGGCGATCTCGACGAGGGCTTCATGGCTGAAGACGAGAACGGCACTTCCGAACTGGAGGGCAGCGCAGCTTCCGACGAGTCTGATCTGTTCCTTAATGACGGTGAATAATTTTGCACAGTAACTAAATAAGCTGAGGTCAAAGGGCGGAAGGCTCCGCCCCTGCGACCGTTTCATATAGAAGTCGGCTGTTGCCGTGCTTCAAACTAAACAGGAAGAGGGTACTGCTGTTGGAATTCAATGAGTTTGCATCAATCAAGATCGGTCTTGCTTCGCCTCAGAAGATCCGTGAGTGGTCTTACGGCGTTGTTACCAGACCTGAAACAATAAACTATCGTACTCAGAAGCCGGAAAAGGACGGATTGTTCTGCGAAAAGATATTCGGACCTTCAAAGGACTGGGAGTGTCACTGCGGTAAATATAAGAAAATTCGCTTTAAAGGCAAAGTCTGCGAGCGTTGCGGCGTTGAGGTAACAAGAGCCAAGGTTCGTAGAGAGAGAATGGGTCACATCGAGCTTGCTGCACCTGTTTCTCACATTTGGTATTTCAAGGGAACTCCGTCAAGAATAGGACAGATGCTTGAAATATCACAGAAAAGACTTGAAGAAGTTCTTTACTTCACAAAATACATCGTTATAGATCCAGGTAACACTGAACTTATCAAGGGTCAGCTCCTTACTGAAAAGGATTATAGCGAAATGCAGGAAAAGTATGACGAGGACGAGTTCAGAGCCGGCATGGGCGCTGAGGCTATCAAGGAGCTTCTTGAAGAGATCGACCTCGAGAAGCTTTCAGAAGAGCTTAAAACTGAGCTGAAGGATCTTCCTGCGGGTCAGAAGCGTATCAAGCTTCTGAAAAGACTGGAGATCGTTGAGGCTTTCAGAACATCAGGCAACAGACCTGAGTGGATGATACTGGAGGCTATACCTGTTATACCACCTGATATCAGACCTATGGTACTGCTGGACGGCGGAAGATACGCAACCAGCGACCTTAATGACCTTTACAGACGTGTTATCAACAGAAATAACCGTCTTAAGAAAATGCTGGAGCTTGAAGCACCTGACATCATCGTTAGAAACGAAAAGAGAATGCTTCAGGAAGCTGTTGACGCACTTATCGACAACGGCAGACACGGCAGACCTGTTACAGGTCCTAACAACAGAGCATACAAGTCACTTTCTGATATGCTCAAAGGTAAGCAGGGACGTTTCAGACAGAACCTTCTTGGTAAGCGTGTTGACTATTCAGGACGTTCTGTTATCGTCGTAGGCCCTGAGCTTAAGATGTATCAGTGCGGTCTGCCAAAGGAAATGGCTCTTGAGCTGTTCAAGCCTTTCGTTATGAAAAGACTTGTTGACACCAATCCTACTATCAACATCAAGTCTGCAAGGAAAAAGGTAGACAGAGCTGAGCCAGAGGTTTGGGACGCACTTGAAAACGTTATTCAGGGTCACCCTGTAATGCTCAATCGTGCGCCTACACTTCACAGACTTGGTATTCAGGCATTCGAGCCTATCCTTGTAGAGGGCAGAGCTATCAAGCTTCACCCACTGGTTTGTACAGCGTTCAACGCTGACTTCGACGGCGACCAGATGGCTGTTCACCTGCCGATCTCAGCAGAGGCTCAGGCTGAGGCAAGATTCCTTATGCTGGCTGCCAACAACCTGTTGAAGCCTTCAGACGGACGCCCTGTTGCAGTTCCTACACAGGATATGATACTTGGTTCTTACTACTTGACACTGAAGAAGGACGGCGAGCCTGGCGAGGGCAAGGTGTTCAGAGATGTGAACGAGGCTCTTATGGCTTACGATCAGCACATCGTTTCACTTCACGCTGCTATCAAGGTAAGAATTACCAAGCAGATAGGCGACAAGCAGGTATCAAAGGTGATAGACGCTACAGTCGGAAGACTTATCTTCAACTCTATCATTCCTCAGAACCTTGGCTTTGTTGACAGAACAAATTCAGAAAAGCAGTTCGATCTTGAGATAAGCTTCCTTGTAAAGAAGAAGCAGCTTTCTGATATCATTGATAAATGTATCCAGAAGCACGGTACTACTACGACTTCCGAAGTTCTCGACAACATCAAGAGCCTTGGTTATAAGTATTCTACAAAGTCTGCTATCACAGTTGCAGTATGCGACGCTTCTATCCCTGAGGCTAAGAAGGATATCCTTGCTAAGGCTGACGGACTTGTTGACAAGATAGACAAGCAGTATAAGAGAGGTTATATTTCAAGAGAAGAGAAGTCAAAGAAGTTCATCGAGATCTGGAACAACGCTACAGACGAAGTTACAGAGGCTCTGAAAGCTAACCTTGATCCATACAACCCTATCAACATGATGGCTGACTCAGGTGCCCGTGGTTCTATCAACCAGATCAGACAGCTGGCAGGTATGCGTGGACTTATCGCCAACACATCAGGTTCAACTATCGAGATGCCTATCAGAGCTAACTACCGTGAAGGTCTTAACATTCTGGAATACTTCATTTCTTCCAGAGGTGCGAGAAAGGGACTTGCCGATACAGCTCTTCGTACTGCTGACTCAGGTTACCTTACAAGACGTCTTGTTGACGTTTCTCAGGACGTTATCATTCGTCAGGAGGACTGCGGTACTCACGTTGGTATCGAGATATTCGACATAAAGAACGGCAATGAAATGATCGAGCCTCTCAGCGAGAGACTTGTTGGCAGATACCTTGTTGAGGATCTCAAGGATCCTAAGACAGGCGAGATGATATGCTCAAGAAACAAGCTCATAAACGTTCATGACGCTGAAAGAATAGTTGCTGCACTCGAAGCTGAGGGCAAGGATTCTATCTCTATCAGATCAGTTCTTCAGTGTCAGGCTAAGCATGGCGTTTGCGCTAAGTGCTACGGCGCTAACCTTGCAAACGGAAATATCGTTCAGGTCGGTGAGGCTGTCGGCGTAATCTCCGCTCAGTCTATCGGTGAGCCTGGTACACAGCTTACAATGAGAACCTTCCACACAGGTGGTATCGCATCTGCGGAAGATATCACACAGGGTCTTCCTAGAGTCGAGGAACTGTTTGAGAGCAGACGTCCAAAGGGTGCTGCTATCATCACAAGGATCGACGGCGTAGTTAGGATCGAGGAGGTCAAGAAGACCAAGCAGATCACTGTTACAAGCGAGGACACTGAAAATCCTGAGCAGGAGTCTTATGCTATCCCATACGGCTACAAGATAAGAGTTCGTGAGGGACAGGCTGTTACAGCCGGTGAGCCGCTCACAGAGGGTTCTATCAACCCAGCTGATATCCTTGCAGTTAATGGTCCTAAGGCTGTTCAGAACTACATCATCACCGAAGTTCAGAAGGTTTACCGTCTGCAGGGTGTTGATATCAACGATAAGCACATCGAAGTTATCGTTCGTCAGATGATGAGAAAGGTCAAGATCGACGACTCCGGTTCAAGCTATCTGCTCCCTGGTTCACTTATCGACAGAGGAGAGGTCGCAAGACTCAACGAGGAGATACAGGCTCAGATCGACGCTGGCGACGAGAACGCAAGACTTATCACAACTGTTCCTGTTCTTCAGGGTATCACAAAGGCTTCAAGCTACTCGGATTCATTCCTGTCGGCTGCTTCATTCCAGGAGACAACTAAGGCTCTTACAGACGCAGCTATCAGAGGCAAGACCGATAAGCTCATGGGTCTTAAGGAAAATGTTATTATCGGTAAGCTCATTCCTGCCGGCACCGGTATGGACGTTTACAACAACGTTCAGGTGGTCAAGAATGAGAGTGCGGCTAATCATAACACCGCAGAAACACCGTTGTACTAATGACTTTTATATCAGCCTGCATGGTTCATTCATGCGGGCTGATTTTTTTATTTTGTATGAAACCTTTTTGCCTGCCACGGCGTTTTAGTATATGAAGGGGAGTGAAAGCATGAAGAATATGACCGAAAGCGAATACCGCCAACTTGTAGAGGAGTATTCGGATATGGTAACAAGGCTTTGCGTGGTGCACACGGGAAATTTTTCCGACGCTGAGGACTGCTATCAGAACGTGTTCTTCAAGCTTTTCAAGCAGATGAAAAAAGGCAGTCTGCCAAACCCGAAAGCGTGGCTCATCAGAGTGGCTCTCAACGAATGCCGGAGTGTTTTGCGGTATCGTTTGAGGAAAAACACAGTCGATCTGAACAGCATAACGTCTTTCTCAAAGGACGGCAGCGACATAGAGATACTTGACCTTATTTTCAGACTTCCCCCGAAATATCGAGATAGTATTTATCTTTATTACTTTGAGGAGCTGTCAGTGCAGGAGATAGCTAAGCTGACAAATATCAAGGAAAACACGATAAAAACACATCTCAAACGTGGAAGAGAACAACTGAAGGATATGATAATGTTGTGAACTATATGAATGTCAATAAAAACCTAGGGCATAGGGACGTCGCATTTCTGTGAAACAGAAATTGAGCCGCTCCCCTACAAAAGAGGTAAAAACTATTATGTAGGGGCTGGACTTTCAGCATAACATTGACTAAAGGTATAGTTTGCAATGAGGATATCACAGAAAGGAGCAGCAAATGAAAAAAATAAACGCTTTTTACTGCATTAAAACTCCTTCGGATTGGAAGGAGAGTGTGCTTATGTATGACAAGCCTACAGAGAAAAATAAAACAAAACTTACAGGCTTTCAGCTTGCAGGTGCGGTGCTTGCGGCTTTGCTTCTGGTGGTGGGCGGTGCGCTGACCCTTTATCGCAGTGGCGATGAGTTCAAGGTGGATACGGCTAAACTGTCTGGTGCTGATAGCTCGAGTACCATTGACAGCACAGAACTTACGGCTGATTTAGAACAGGCACAAAATGCGCTTAAGCAGGTCGTTAAAGACAAAGAGATAACGGCGGTCGGAATGTATGCAGGCTGCGGCTCGGACGGAACGGGATATCTTTTTGTCGATAAGATATATGTTGAGAAATACACCTCTGAAAAGGGCGAATTGATCGACTATGTTACTGTGAATGAATATGAATACCTGAAATACCACTCTTACGTTGCGTTTAAACTTGATTTCAGAGCGAAAGATGTTACCACAGGGAAGTTTGCTTATATGGACGAACTGAAAGTGGGCGAAAAAATCGCAGTCGGCATAAACTGCGATGATCTGAGTAATTGGAACTCGGATGAGATCGCAACAGGTCTTGACGAAATGGTCGGTGGCGACAGCTTTGGAACAGACTTCTATTATTCACTGAGATCATCAATAGCCTATGCTTATGATATCGACAGTTCAAAGGACACAGGCAAGGAAAAGCTTGATAAGCTCATTCTTGATAGTGTACAGCATATGTACGAAGATATGATACTGCAAGCTGACGACTTCAGCATTGTGCTAAATCCTGTTGAAAAGGACTGGGGATTTAAAATTGATACGTTGGTAAATTCTGTTAAGCATATCAATTATGATGCTGACAATTACGAAAGGGATATTATCTATCCGCTGATAATAACACCAATTGAAAAGGGTAAAGCCATAAACGTTTCCACAGCAGGAGGGTCAAAGGAAGGCATAATTATCAAGGTGGACGGAAGATATTTCAGTATAACTTCCAATTATAAGGATATTGTGGAGCAGGACGATACTAATAATGAATGGTACGGTTCCCAAAGTGCGACGGTAAAGAACAACAGAAATTACTTCTTTGATGAAAATGAATGGCTCGTTGCAATTAAATTCGCAACGGGTGCAAACACCTATTTTAGTGATGATCTGAAACTTTATATCAATGAAGTACAAAACGATATAACCTATTCGGACAAGACTGACGACAGCGATTGTGTTATAACTTATCATAGATTCAGCGAGACAGAGGTCGAAGTGGCGGATAAAGGAGAAATTTTAGATACAGACAGCAAGACGGAATGAGGGAATATATTTGCAGGGCAGGGCGTGAAAAGCCGCTGCCCTGTGCTTTTTATAGCTTTTGACAGAAAATTTAACTGAAATTTTCAAAAAGTTAAAAAAGTCAAGAAAAAGTGCTTGACAAGAGACGGAGAATAGTGTATAATATCAAGGTATGCTGATGTATTGTATATCAGCGTATAGTATCAAATCTATGAAAGGAGAGAAAATATGCCAACCTTTAACCAGTTAGTAAGAAAAGGAAGAAATGTCCTTGCAGACAAGTCTACAGCTCCTGCTCTTCAGAAGGGTTTCAACTCAAAGAAGAAGGTAGTTATCGATCAGAGCTGCCCACAGAAGCGTGGCGTTTGCACAGTAGTAAGAACTGCTACACCTAAGAAGCCAAACTCAGCTATGAGAAAGGTTGCCAGAGTTAAGCTCACAAACGGAAACGAAGTTACAGCTTACATCCCTGGTATCGGACACAATCTTCAGGAACACTCCGTTGTTCTTATCAGAGGCGGACGTGTTAAGGACCTCCCTGGTGTAAGATATCACATCATCAGAGGCACTCTCGACGCTCAGGGCGTTGCTAAGAGAATGCAGGCGAGATCCAAGTATGGCGCTAAGAAGCCAAAGGCAGGAGCAGCCAAGTAATCAAAAACTGAAAAGCTCATTTTAGTAACAAGGTAATAACTCATTGTCGCATATTGCGAAGACCACAGTTTATGTGGAGTGATTAATATATATTAGTTGACTCTACAAGGAACTGACGGGGCTGTAAAACGGCTGTGTGCCGTGGTTACAGAGCGAGTACCTGTGAATTCATTATTTGTGAAGGAGGGAATTAAAGTGCCAAGAAGAGGTAGAGTTACAAAGAGAGACGTGCTTCAGGATCCAGTATACAATTCTAAGCTTGTTACACGTCTTGTAAACAACATCATGCTTGACGGTAAGAAGGGTGTTGCCCAGAAGATCGTTTACGGAGCATTTGAAATTGTCGAAGAAAAGACAGGCAGACCTGCTCTTGAAGTATTCCAGGAGGCTATGGATAACATCATGCCTGAGCTGGAGGTCAAGGCTCGCCGTGTAGGCGGTGCGACTTACCAGGTACCAATGGAGGTTCGTCCTGACAGAAGACAGACACTTGGTCTGAGATGGATAACAAAGTATTCTCGTGAGAGAAACGAGGACACAATGAGAGAGAGACTCGCAGCAGAGATCCTCGACGCTCTTAACGGCGTTGGCGGCTCATGCAAGAAGCGTGACGAAACTCATAAGATGGCTGAAGCTAACAAGGCTTTCGCTCATTACAGATGGTAAGAGGTATAAAGGAGGATATATATGGCAAGAGAATGTAAATTGCAGGACTACCGTAATATCGGTATCATGGCACACATCGACGCCGGCAAGACTACTACTACAGAGCGTATCCTGTTTTATACCGGTGTAAACTATAAGATCGGTGAAACACACGACGGTGCATCTACAATGGACTGGATGGCACAGGAGAAGGAGAGAGGTATCACAATTACTTCTGCTGCTACTACTTGCTACTGGAAGGGTCACAGACTCAACATTATAGATACTCCAGGCCACGTTGACTTTACAGTTGAGGTTGAGCGTTCACTTCGTGTACTCGACGGTTCTGTAACAGTTCTTTGTGCTAAGGGTGGTGTTGAGCCTCAGACTGAAACGGTTTGGAGACAGGCTGATAACTATCAGGTACCAAGAATGGTATATGTCAACAAGATGGATATCATGGGTGCAGACTTCTACAACGTTTTGAATATGCTCCATGAAAGACTTCATTGTAATGCCGTTCCTATCCAGCTCCCTATCGGTGCTGAGGACGACTTCAAGGGTATCGTCGATCTGCTCGAAATGAAGGCTTATGTATACTATGATGACCTTGGAAAGGATATCCGTCAGGAAGAGATCCCTGAGGATCTCAAGGAAAAGGCTGAACAGTATCACGCTGACCTTATCGAGCATCTTGCAGAAGTTGATGACGATCTCGCTGAGAAGTATTTCGCAGACGAAGAGATCACTATCGACGAGATGAAGAAGGTAATCAGAAAGAGTACTATCGCTAACACAATGGTACCTGTTACCTGCGGAACTTCATACAGAAACAAGGGCGTTCAGAAGCTTCTTGACGCTATTGTAGATTATATGCCTTCACCTATCGACGTACCACACATTAAGGGTACTGACGTAAATACAGGTGAGGAAGTTGAGAGAATTTCAGGCGACGATCAGCCATTCGCTGCTCTCGCATTCAAGATCGCTACAGACCCATTCGTTGGTAAGCTCTGCTACTTCAGAGTTTATTCAGGTGTTCTGACAGCTGGTTCTACAGTTTATAACTCCACTAAGGATAAGGACGAGAGAATCGGAAGAATCGTTCAGATGCACTCTAACGCTAGAAAGGATATCGATACTATCTACGCTGGTGATATCGGTGCCGCTATCGGTCTGAAGAACACAACAACAGGTGACACTCTTTGTGATGAAGAGCACCCTGTACTTCTTGAGTCAATGGAATTCCCTGAGCCTGTTATCCAGCTCGCTATTGAGCCTAAGACTAAGGCAGGTCAGGAAAAGATGGGTATCGCTCTTGCAAAGCTTGCTGAAGAGGACCCAACATTCAGAACTTATACTTCTGAGGAAACAGGTCAGACAATTATCGCCGGAATGGGCGAGCTGCACCTTGAGATCATCGTAGACAGACTTCTCCGTGAGTTCAAGGTAGAGGCAAATGTCGGTGCTCCTCAGGTTTCATATAAGGAAACAATCACTGCTCCTGCAAGCGTTGATTACAAGTACGCTAAGCAGTCAGGTGGTAAGGGTCAGTACGGTCACGTTAAGATCAACGTTGAGCCAAACGAGTCCGGTAAGGGCTATGAGTTCATCAACAAGGTTGTCGGCGGTGCTATTCCTAAGGAATACATCCCAGCTGTTGGTGAAGGTATCGAAGAAGCTTCTCATAGCGGTATTCTTGCTGGTTATCCAGTACTCGGTATCAAGGCTACTGTATTTGATGGTTCATACCATGATGTTGACTCATCAGAATTAGCGTTTAAATTAGCGGCTTCTTTAGCATTTAAAGCAGCATTCGCTAAAGCAAACCCAGTTCTACTTGAGCCAATCATGAAAGTTGAAGTAGAAACTCCACCTGAGTATGTGGGTGATGTAATCGGTGACTTGAACAGACGTCGTGGTCAGGTAGAAGGTATGGAAACAAGCCGTTCTGGTGCTCGTATCGTAAAAGCAATGGTTCCATTGGCTGAAATGTTCGGTTATGTAACTGCTTTGCGTACTATCACTTCAGGTCGTGCAACTTCTTCAATGACTTACGATCACCACGCTCAGGTTTCTAGCTCAATCGCTAAGACTGTACTGGAAGAAGTTAAAGGTCGCGTAGACTTGGTATAAAAAGAAATAGGATGGAAGTTGATGAGGACTAGCGAATGACTCTTAGTCCTCAAGCTTCCTTCCCAATATAAACAATTAATAATTTAATAAACAAATGAGTCAGAAAATCAGAATTAAACTGAAATCTTACGATCACAACTTGGTAGACAAGTCAGCAGAAAAGATTGTAAGAACTGTG
>ENA-OPWW01000828-OPWW01000828.1-human-gut-metagenome-genome-assembly--contig:-NODE-828-length-13683-cov-1.900572_pt1 | contig 13683 bp, 22 predicted proteins | sample MGYA00241513_ERZ502018 | MGnify/ENA primary metagenome ERZ502018 (study PRJEB25962, sample SAMEA2042987) | human gut metagenome | biome: human gut; feature: human-associated habitat; material: faeces...
CCGCCGTTGCCGTTGTCACGGACCAGCAGACCTCCACCACAACCAGGTTGGACCGGACTGAAGGCGCTTACCTTGCCGACGAAATCATAGCGATGTTCGTCCTCGGGTAGGCCCTCGTTGAAGTCTAGGTAGATCGATGTCGTGGCGGATTTGGTTTCGCAAAGATCCTTGAAATCAATCGTTTCATGAGAGAACAGCGTCTTGAAGACATATGGTACGGCGAACTGTGCACCCGTTGCCGCCCAACCACCATGTGATGCGGCGTCGTGCCCGTCGTCGCCGTAACAATGATGGGCGATGTATGTCGCTTTGTTGACGATACACATCTTGTCGTAGATCGCTTCGAGTTCGAAATTGTACCCATATTTTTTACCAAAGTCCATAACAAATTGCACGATATACTGGTCGGCATCAGCAATTTTAATGGAGTCGGTTTTCACATGTACAGATACATACCCGAGTTCCATGACTTTTTGCTTAAGCAAAAGCATAAACAAAGCGCCACGTTTAGCGACCATGTTTTCAATATTTCGGTCGTTTGACCCATTTTCAACATCGTTGAATTTCGTTGGAAAATGAGCCGAAGTCAATCCATAAGTCGAATTGATGACGATCTTCAACGCTTGAGCTAACGACTTGGTGTTTTCGCCTTCTTTAAGAAGCGGAGCTAATGCACCATCCATGCATTTTCGGGCTTCTTCAATTTGACCATGTTTAATGAAAATACGAGCTTTCTTAATATCGCTATACTTTTTAGTATAAGGGCCGAAGAAATTCATATTCTCAATACTTGAAGGATGTAGAGATGACACATCCAACAACGCAACATTGCCAAACATTCCTCCGAGTTTCTGACCGCTCATGATTTCTCCACTCGTCGAATCGTGAATCCTTTATGCTTTTTGACTTTACCAAGTACAGCCTTCGAAATGTTCGATTTTGTACTATGTAAAGCTTTTGCGCATTCAATTTGGCTATCGAATTGTTCTCCAGTTTCAACGATCTCAACCGGATAATGATGACCAGGATGAAGCCCTTCCAAATAAGCATGTTTTAGATTCTTAGAATGAGTAGTCCATTCTAGGTTATCAACAGCATTATTGGTTTTATCTCCGTCAATATGATTGACTTCGTTCCCCGAATGTTTCGGAATCCAAGTTTCAGCGACCAATCTATGAACGAATCCGGCTGAAGTTTGTCGATATCCAGAATCATTAATAAATATCGGAAGCTCTCGGCAATGACTTTGTCGACAACTCATAATTCGTCCTTTATTAGACACCAAAATTCTTTGATCTTTCGGCCATTGCCTCCAAAGTTCATCCATGATTCACCTTGTACTTTCTAAGTTCATCCATGAGATTTTTATTGGTATCCATTCCGAACTCTTTATACATGGCTTCAAATTCCTTTCGTCGTTCTTCACCAGTTTTTTCATAGGACTTGATCATGGTTGATTGATCGATTCCATTCCCATTTGGCATTCCATAAACATGGACATAGCCACCCTCACTCGGATATTCTCCAAGATATTTAGACTTATGTTCACGATCGGCGAACTTATCAAAAGCATATCCGGGAAACTCTTTATGAAGATCAGGCCATGGAAACTCGTCTTGTGGATGTTTGACATCACCAAACACAATTTGTGTGACATGTTGATTCGTCGAATCATTCGGCGTGAGGCCGGACAGATTCGCCAGACCTTGACGGGCCACGAAATCCTCATGCAGTTTGTTGAACACCGCTTCCGTCGCTCGGACATCATCCTCGCAATACGATTGCACCAGATCCCAAAGCTTCGGATCGACCGGCTTGTCCCACGGCATGCCGAGTTCGTGATGATCGATCCCGAGTTCGATCTCCCACTTCTTCAACGACTGCTTCTTTGAGGAGAAGTCGTAGATATCCGTATAGGAGATGTTGTAGGCATTCTGGAACATGGCGTTTCGACTGCGAGGTCCACCAGCCACGATATCCTGAGACAGGTTGTAGAGCTGTTGGTTGTCATATCCGAGCCAACCCCATGCGTAGAGCATATGATTGTCGTATCGTCGGTTGTTGAATCCGACCAGAGCCTTGCCGCAGAGTTTGCGAACATCCTTCGGATCAGGATTGATCAAGGTCTTCACCGGATGATCCTTCTCATCACCTGCGTCTTTGAAGCAGATCATGAACAGATTCGGAAACACCTCGACATCGTAGAACGTCAGAATATCAGGCGTCCCAGTATGCTTCGGCGGTTCCAAGCTGTCGGGTTCGTCCGAACGAAGCTTCATATTCGCCACGACCTTCATACAATAATCCCGATTATGCGTGGAATTCATGGCAAAATTGAGAATATCAAGACGCATGTCTTCGACGTTATACTGGATGCCAGACTCGTATGCTTCGTCCAGCAACTTACAGATGAAGTCGATCGATGGCTTGGTTCCCGGACAATATTCCTTTCTTAGGTTTCCTTTAATAAGATTGCGAAGATGCTGCTCATCTTTGATCGCTTTCTCATTGATCATGGTTTTATCTCCTTTGAGAGGAAGACCGCTGGAAATATGCGCCACATCGAGATCGTTGCATGTGCTGAGTTTCCTTCGTAATGCAGACTTCCCTCGATACACCTTGCATTCCACGTTGATATCGATCAGAGGTTTCAGTCTCGTCACGTCTCCATCGTAAATATAATGCAGGTGTACGCCCTTGCCAGATTTGCTCAATTCCGCATACGTCGGCGGATATTTAGCAGCCTCGGCAAGATTGCGTTCCAGGCTCTTCTCGCCGTCATCGCCCTTAAGATCAAAGTCGATGACGATATGATTCTCAGGTACTCGTACCCAATGCAGTTTGGTGGTGTCCACATCTTTCAATGTGGTGGTTACCTGATCCCAAGGCAACCGAGGTCCTCCGATGGGATTATCGGCGGCGTATTGGGCCGGCCAATCCTGAGCCATGTGGTCGAAAGCGGATATAGTCGAATCGAGTTCAAGTTTTCTCGCTTCGATCGGCTTCGCTTTCTCCACTTTCTCGAATTTGTCCCAACGGATTCCTTCGAAACCGGTGTTACGAGTGGATTTGCGACCATTGACGATGTTATCAGTCGTCTTGTTGAAATATGACGACAATTCGAACAGGAAGTCGTCACGTTTCATGCGCATGGTCACATTACCTTCATCACACCAAACCTTATATTGACGCCAAAGTTCGAGGCCATCGATATGATCGTTATCTTCGAATTGGTCGAGAACGCTTGACAAGAACGAATACATATCATTCGTTCTGGCTACCATTTCGGTTGGCACGTAATTGCCATATGCGTTCGGACCCAATTCCCGATAGACCTCTCGGCAACGGTGAGCGATCGCACCGAGTTCGAATTTGATGCCGTCCATGGCTTCGAAATATTCAGCATTGCTGAGTTTTCGTCCTGATGGATAGACGTCGATCAACCTTCGAATCAGACCCGATTTCGAGTCTGTGATCTTCACTGGTTTATTCGAAGCCATGAACAGCATCGTCTTGATCGGAATATCATACTGCTTGACGCCTTTCTCATTGACTTTGATATATTCATGCGACACAATGGTGTTCAACAATGAATTATCATCGATCTTTGAGAGGTCGCCGTCGCTTTGAATGGCGATGAGAGGAGCGTTTTTGAACGCAGCAGTGGCGAATTGATATCCCTGACCAAGTTCTTTGGCATTGAAGAACGAAACGTACTTCCCGAACAGTTCCTGGATGATATTCAGAATCGTCGATTTACCGGTACCGGGAGCACCGGTAATGGCGAAGAATTTCTGAATGCGTTTCTGGTCCTTGCCGTCCACGATCAGACCTATGCCCCATTCGAGCTTCTGACGCTCGTCCGGGTCATAGATCGTTTCCATCAGGCGATCGTAGTTCGGTGTCGGACCCTCGATGAGATCATACGGTAATTTGAACGAGGCGTAGTCGTCGCGATCGACTTCGTCGTTGTCAAATATAACCTTCTGATCCAGCATGATGCTGCTGTCATCGAGGTTCTTCAGTTGCGACAAATATCGGTTCCATTGTCCATTGGACATATTGTCCATGTATTCCGGAGTCAAGGTCTTGTCCGAATGCGTTGCGATATACTCGCTGATATCCCTATCAATGAGTTCGGAGAGACGGCCGACACTTCTGGACCACAGGTGCGTATCTGGATCATATACGGCGTAGAACTGTCCACCTTTGACAATAAGATCCTTGAATCCACGGGCCCTAGGATTCGCAATGACCTTGGTTGCAGTTTTGGTGCTTTTGACTTCAGTCACTCGTATTTGGTCCATACCCACTCCTTTCTAGTCCCACTTATATGGAATATCGTGGTCGGAATTGCCGAACAATGTCCACTGATCGAACAGTTGCATCCGTCGAAGATCCTTGTCGCATCCCTTGATGACGAACAACCCACCATTGCTCCCATCGGCGTTATACTTCCGGTTCATGGTGCGTTCGACAAGCAGTCGTACCGGTTCGGATGCGTCTCCAACGGCATCAAAATATGAATCCGTGTAGGCTTGCAGATCCATATTTTTGATGAATAGATGCATCCAATCGGCACGAGAGATCTTGAGTGCGAGATCATTATCGACCCGCAGAATCACTGCGATAAGGAATTCCAGGAAGCTCACCACTCCTCCCTGGAATTGCGCTTCGCATGGTACATGATTGTAATATTCGTAATCGCCACGGAGTTCGAGAGCATCGCCTTCTCGATTGGCATCCATGGCGATACGATAGGTGTAACGGATCGCATTCATCGCATGATAGAGTTTGGAATATCCATCATTATCAATACCGACCACATCTTCCAGAAGCCAATCGAAATATGGTTTCACATGTGGTTCGCTCTTAGGCATGTTGCTCCTCCTCATAGGCTTTCCTGGCCATATCTTCGAGCACTCGATGCGACGGCAAGGTAATCTTATCCGGATCGATGCCGAACACCGATTCCTGATATGATTCTTCGTGACGTTCGATCACGTAGTCCGTCTCGAACGTGTCATTACGGCAGATCACAACGTTCGGATCTTCCTGCCATCCATACTTACCGAATTGCACCAGTACGGCCATATCGATAAGATCATCCGGACGTTCTACGAGCACTCGTCCTTCGGCGAGTTTGTCGTCTCGAACATAGTAGTCAAGATACACCGTATCGATGAAGTCCGGAGCGGTCTTGTGTTCATAGTCGTCGATCATATATGCGGTTCGGTTTGGATCGATGGAGTTCTTGAATCGATGCTCCTTCACTTCGGTGAGCAGTCCGAGAATAAGATTTTCGTCCCCATCGCAAGCATCGTATGATGCCTGTTCCTCATCGGTCAACGGCCCATCCCATCGAGGATTGCCGTCATGGATTTCGAATCGCGCGAAGATCTTGGTTTCGTCTGTGGTCAAGGTTTCAGGCTCCTGTTCTGGTGTTGGTTTGATTGCTTCGAGTTCTTTTTTGGCGTCGGCGATGTCGCTATCGTACATATCGAGACGATCGGACCGTTCTTGGAGATCCTTCTCGTATGCCGCTTTGCGTTCCTCGTAAGCGGCATCCATGGCATCGAGCTGACGTCCTTTGGACTGACGTTGCTCCTCGAGCTGATTGACTTCGTCCTCCAGCTGTCGAAGCGGTATGTACTTTCGATATACACCGAAATATCCGACGACGGTAGTTGCAGCGACACCGGCCAGAAATCCGATGCCGGCAAATATCAGATTCTCACGATTCATGTTCGCTCCTTTCGAGAAGTGCACTAGCGATGATCAAGAAGGTTCCGATCGTGATATATGGAATATGGCGTTTGACCACATGCCATATATTCTTTACATTACGTTCTTCCAGGCATTTGCAATCATGAATGATATCGGAGAACGTGATCGATGCTATCGATACTCCTCCGATCATCATGAATGAATTCTCATGAGCTTTGTTCAGTTTATGAGAATCATCGATGACTTCATGTTCATTGATGGTTGCTTGGAGAACACCGTCATCTATTTGCGAGAAATATGTTGCACATGCCGCTAACGATGCCTGAGCACGAGAAGCCGGTCCGGCATGAGCGTCGCCTAATATTTCTCGGGCATTGGCAATCTCGTCGTGATATGCGTTAATTTCATCGATATTCATATCACGCCTCCTCGGCCTTGATCCGATGAGCCAAAGCCTCCGTGACGGCACAGCCGTAGCGAGTAACAGCGTCAATACCTTCAGCCCATGTCCTGTCACTATATGCCGAAACATACAGATATCCGACGATGGCGGTGGCAGCAGTGGCTACCAGAAACGCTCCGGCATCGAACACGATATCGCCGACACGATTGAACAGATTATCATTGATCTTCTGCATCTGTTCGTCGGACTCGATCTCGTCATTCTCAGCCTTCTGAATGGCATCCACTGCGGTCTCGTGCAGCTTCTTGGCATTCTTGGCAGTACGAATCGCACCGACAGCGGCGACTCCAAGAGATATAGCGGCGACAGCGGCCTTGGCGATTTTAATAACGGTTGCAACCTTCATGATTTTCTCCTTAATAAAAATAAAAGGGAGCGCCACGATTCCAATGACGCTCCCGTATCAGATATAATGATCAGATCTGATCGTAGACGATGCCGTCGCAGTTGAACTGAAGCAGGATCTCTTCCTTGCCATCCCATGGGCAATCCTTGACGTTATCCCACGGATCATCGCTGCAACCGAATACGCCGAAGTCGACAATCGAATCGCGATCAGGCGTATTGATCCAACCGAGCACGGCGCCTTCCTTGGTATCAGGAAGACCGAGCAGACGATAGACATCGTTCAGGAACAGATGTCCGGTGTAATCGAGCTTGTTCTGAGCACGATCCAATGCGGACTTCAGCATCACGGTGTTCATATCCGGGGATTCGTTATCCCAGATCTGAGAATCCGGTCCGAACCATTTATCGGTCGGGCTCAGCGTCTGGACGTTCTGCTCCTTCTTGGTCTCGATGACCTTGCCTTTGTCGTCGGTGACTTCGACGGTGTCGATGTTCTGATAGAACTTCTGATCGACCTCTTCGCCATACTGGGCTACGACACGTTCGCGGTAATCGCTGAACTTGGCACTTACCGCAGCGAATGCGGAAGCAACCGCCGTGTATCGAGTCTGGAGGATGTTGTGTGCCGACAGAATGCAGGCAATGCTCAAACCGGTCAGAATAATGGTCGGAGCATAGAGCTTCGCATAAGCCACAGTGGTGCGCATGTAGATAATCTGCTTCGATGAAGCTGCTTCATTGACCGTGAAATCACCATCATCGAGCTCGCCGTTGTCCACCATCTTTTCGAGGGTTTCGACGCGGCTCATCTCGGTTTCATGATTCTTCTTCACGTCATCGATATGCATGGTCGACCGACATGCGGTGACGGTTGCGGCGACGCCAAGTACCAGACCGGAATAGGTCAGGATTTCCGGGCTATGCTTCTTCAGAAAGAGACCGCTCTTAGCTGCGGTTTTGACCAATGTACTTTTGATAGACATGTTTGCTCCTTATTTGTTGTTGTAGGCGAACTCGGTTTGCAGAGTCCACTTGTTGGTTGATTCCCAGTGAAACACATAGTGTGCTCCGCTGAATAATATGATCAATGCCGTATGGTTATCCATTCGGCGGTATTTCTGAACTCGCTCCGAGAGTTCCGGGAAAAGCTGTTGGAATTTCACCATAGCAAGAAAATGATCCATTATAACTCCTCGATCGTGCCGAAATCATGATTCGGATCGGACGTATATAGATATTTCCGTCCATCCCTGGTTGTGATCACGGCCGTATTCGGCAATCGTCCCGGCCAATCGATAGTGATATCAATCGTCAAGTTCGCTATCTCCGGAAAATGTCGAAACAGGCGATGTAACCATGATTTATTGGCCATGGATATCGTTCTGGCTCGATCGGACTCCCGAATATCGTCGACAGTCAGTAGCATCTGATGATCGGTGTTATCGATGCCGTCTGTGATTGGATATGCCATTTTGATCGTTCCTCGCTTGCTCTTTGATTGCTCGTACTCGTTTGAGCACGATCGGTATTTGCTCGTCTGTCATTTTATCGACTTTATAGCCCCATGACGGATTCGAATACCAGTTCCTCAGCTCGTCCCGGTCGCTCATTACAGGTGCTCCGTAGGTGGAAGTTCCACGATATATCCGCCATAGATCGATCGAACACGGCTGCCACGAATATCATGCCAGCCCCAGTTCTGATCGGTGTATTCAGCGGTGATTCCAGCGAATTCGTAGAAGTCCTTCACTCGAACGACGCCATATTGCTGAATATAATCGTTCATGGCCGTCAAGACATTTTCAGCCGACGGCCTGTCAGGAAACACAACTTTGCTGAAATCGTGGCGTTCACGAACCGTGCTGTCGATCACACGTCGATTGCTTGACATGGCGTTATAGTTCGTGTTCTGCGAATAGCTCGGGTTATCGCGTCGAACCAATCGAGGACTGGTCGGGCGATAATCAGACGCACCCATGCCATACACCATTCGTTTCGTTCCGCCGATGACCATATCGACGAATGTGTCCTTGAGTGCCGGCACTAGCACATCGGTCAGCATATACATCATGACGTCTTTCGGATCACCTCCGAAGAAGCGCTTCACACCCTTCTCGACCATGGTATCCTCTTTGAGTTTGCCATGGGCGACTGCGGCTTTCTTTGGCGCTTCTTTGGATTCCGGAAGACCCAGGTTCTGTCGAGAGACATCGACGACTAACGGCTTGCGATCGTCTTCTGCCATGCTCTTTGTCCTTTCAAGCATATATGAGGAAAAGGCCTAGACATTGTCCAGACCCTTTCCTCGTTATTTCATATATGGAAATCAGTTATTCTGCTGGTTCAACTGATCGAGATACTTCACCGCTTCGGGAGGGAGTGTGTTCTGAGTCGCACCATTGCCGATAGCATTCATGCGCTCAGACAATGCCTTCGGCACCAGACCAGTGAAGAATCGCGTTGCGAACGTGTCATCGGACATCAGCTTGCCCAACAGGCTGTCGTACGCATCGGACTGCATGAAGATCTCGGTAAGTTCTGGATCCTTCACGAAATGCGCTTCACCGTTAGACTCGACTCGCTTGCCGAAAGACGTTTTGATCAAAATGTCGATCAGATCGAACATGGTATCCGTAGAGGCTTTGCCGGAAGTCACGGCATCAAGCTTTTCCTGGATGCCGTCTTTCAGCAGTTGACGCATTTCACGCATGGAAAGATGGAAATATGCATCAATGGTCTTGCTGTTGCCGTCGATGTCCTCGTAAGAAATGGTTTCCTTGATCATGTTAGTTTTCCTCCTGTTGTTGGTTTGCCATGGCGATCTTTTGTTCGGCCATGAGTTGTTTGAGTTCCATATCCTGTTTCACCGCTTCGCGAATATCGCGATCGCGTTGCGCCAGAATATGGTCCCCGGTTATACGGAATGCATACTTACCCGCAAGCTGAGTAAGCACACCCGTACAGATGGATTTGCCCAATTGGATGCCAAGAGGCTTCAGATATGGAGCCGCTGCTTTACCGGCTTGGGCGAGTAGGGAAATATAAGACATGATTTGCTCCTTGTTGATACTCAAATAAGATTGCGATAGTCAGCCATCGGCGATTCATGGAAATTCACCACAAGTGCCGGTTTTCCATCAGTGGTCAGTGTAGTGCTGAAACTCAGTTCGATCGGATGTTCCGACGTCCAACCGAGATCATCGCCACAACCGATATAGGGCAGATCCAAAGCCTCATAGAAGTCATTCAACGATGCATACATTTCAGCATTCATCTTGTAATTGACGTCATTCTGGGCCTTGCGGATCTTCTCCAGTGTCGACGGGAAGAACCGTCCACTGAATCCGTCCATACACAGCACATTGCCGTCGCTAATGACCACGGCCGAAGTGTCGTCTTTGGATTTGGCGATCTGGTCCTTGGCCACGGCCGATTCGATTTCCTTGGCTTTCTTTTCGCCAACGATCTCGTGCACCTTATCACGATAGATGGTCGCGGCTTCCTGGGCCATGGTATATGCCGAGGAATATGCGATGATCTTATGCGTAGCGGTCTGGTGGGCTCCGATAATCGCGGTGATCGTAGCTCCGACCGTCAACGCGGTTGGAATATAACATGGAGCGATTCGTTTGACGAGCTCCTTCTTGTCATATGGCTTGCCATCAAGCTCCATGCGATACTCCAGCAGACGATCATTCGCCTGAATGGTATCTCGTGACGCCATAACGGCGGTTCCGATCACACCAACCACTGCCGTGCCTGTGAGAATCGTATGGGAGTTTCTTCCTAGGAATTTTCGTCCGTTGGTGATGATATTACTCACCATAACAACCTTTCTTATGAACGATCGAAAATATAAAGCCAAAGCCGCATGTGCGACTCTGGCTTGTAGAACAATTCACTCTTGCGAGGAATCTGTGGATTCAGTGTTGGAATCCGATTCATCGGATGAGGAATGGTCCCAATCGTCGTCCTCGTCGTCAACATCTTCAGACTTTCCCAGGTGAATCAGCAATGCGAGTCCTGCGGCGGCAGCGGCTCCAATGGTGATATCCCTGATACGGTCCTTATGATCTTTGACGAACTGGACGATCTTGTTGGGCTTCTTCTCCTCGGTCTCGACGACTTCGGTGGTTTCCTTGTTCTGATCTTCCATGATTTTTCCTTTCATTAGGTTGTGTATGGTTCTCATTAAGGGGGATGTATGGTTCGCGTTTACAGCGTCTAGAACTTCGCCAGTTGTTTGGCGATCCTTTTCCGCAAGACGAATGGGGTCGTAAGCACACTGGTTTCGACTCGTATTGTGTATACTCCATCGGATTCGCGATTCATTATCGTCACGTCTTTAACGTGACCTGAATTATAGATCGCGCCTAACAGCTTGCATTCGGCAGCAATGGTTTTTGGCATATGCCTTAACCATCATAACGTAACCGAGCTGGGAGTGTTGTTTCAGCCAAGCCAACTTTCCTCCAATTCATTTGAAGGATAACGTCCTCGTTCATCGTTACGATGAACAACCTTCATATAAGTGTTCTCGATCTCGGTCTGGGAAAATCCGAAAGCGAATGCGATATTTACCAGCGTCTGGTATACATCGCAGAATTCTTCGAGGGAATGCTGACGGAGTGCTTCGTAATCGGCTTCTGGATCATTCTGCCCTTTCAGCTGGTCTTTGATCGCTTCCGTCAATTCGGCCGCTTCTTCGAGTGTCTTGAGCGGAGCCTGTTTCCCTTCCGGAATCTGCTCACTATCGAAAGCCAATCCGATGGGAAAATGGACTTCCTGCTCGCCTTTGTTCAAATATACGCCGTATTCCTTAGGGTTATCATAACTCATAGCAGACCTCCAAGTTTCTTTTCAAGTCTTGATTTCAGAAAACGAGTTTTGAAGTCGGCACGATTGTCAGGATTGCTGAAATATAATGTCGCCATTCCAGCCAATGGGATAATGACCTTGGTAATCCAGAGTCGTGCTTCACGATACAATTCGATTTTATTTCTCATGTTTTGCTCCTTAAAAGTCAAAGCCAAAGCCGCATGTGTGAAATGCGGCCTTAGCCTTGAGGTTATTAGTCATTGTCCGGGTTCATGTCGGAAGCAGTGATCGGATTCACCTCGTCATCCTTCTCTTCAGCTTTCTTTCCGATGTGGTAGAGAACGCCGAAACCGGCGATTCCCAACAGCATCGAAATTAAGCTGTAGATAAGGGTGCAAATGGTGTACTTTCCGAAGAAGGTGCTAAACTTCATGATAACTCCTTTATTAGTGGTTAATGGTTCTCATTAAAGGGTATGTTTCATTCGCGATTACATATAATCATATTCGGGGTTGCAGAATAACCATCGTTTTGGACCCCACACACGAAATATCCATCGAGTCATGCCGTTTTCGGAAAAGAACAGCGATATACCTTGCGATGATCGTATAATGGCTTGTCTGAAATCGCAGTCGAGTATCCATGGCGCTATCTGCTCGAGAAAACGAGTAAGCTCGTTCTTCGAAGTATTGATATCGAAATCCCTGTCGACCGTCGTCATATTCGTGGCGTTTCTCACCGCCTCGGTTTCGATGCAGACAGCGCCGTTGTCGTCCGCGTACACCCAGAATGATACACCATTCGGTCGAATATACTGACACCAGCCGCTGATGGCGTTATGTGGCGCTTGATACGACCTATCCATGATCTTGGGAAAGAGTTCCGATGCCACCTCCTCATTGTGCAACTGCTCGCGGAAATTCGGTGGTAGATGTTTCAGTGCAATTAACATGTTTTCTCCTTAGTTATGATCAGAATTCCGGATCATGATCGAACACCGGTTGTGGCGCTCGTTCATAATTGATTTCTCCGCGATTGAACGCGTTCATATATCGTAGAATCCGATCGGTTTCTTCAGTCACGGTTCGACTGGTATCGTATCCACCTTTCGAGAATTCCTCGAAATTGACCCATCGTTTGCCGTTGGACATCATGTCCATGACATCGGTAAGCTGTTCTTCGAGTACAGCGAACTGGGAGGCATCGTCGCGTTCCCTACGACTGATTTCCTCCGGATCGTCGCCTCGAAGGAGCAATCGCTGATATCGAATATTGTCGTCGATATGCAGATAGACTCCGAATCGATCGGTGATGCGGTCTTTGATGGTCAAATATCCGGTCGGATCAAGAATGGTCACGGTGTCGTCATCGGCATTGATATCCTGAAGATTCACGCCGTAACGCCACGTACCGAATATGGTCCGGTATTCTCGAACGGCCACCAAATCCGGCAAAGCAGCATCAAATTCGGCATCTTCCACGAACCAGTAATCAACACCATCCTCTTCGTTATCGCGAGGAGGACGTGTGGTCACCGATACGACGCGCCGAAACCCTCGACGAGCAAGTTCTTCGGCAATGGACGTCTTACCGGAGCCCTGCTTGCCAAGCAGGACGATATGATTGGTATAAGCACCGGTCATGTCACCACTTCCTTACCTGGAAATTGGCATGGAATATATTGTTGATCGCGTCAAGTCCGTCCATAATCTGAACATCGTACTCATCCCAGGTTTCGATTGGGATATCAATGCGACGCTCATATAGTCTACAAGGAATATCACGTCCAAGCATCCAAGCGTAGAACATATTCAGAGCGATTTTTGGTCCTGAAATATGAGGCGATATCTTATTATGAGATTTGCGAGTGAATTTAAGTCGTCCGACTGGTCTTCTTGCCATGGTTTACTCCTAAAAATAAAAAGCGAATGGCCAAGTGTCATTCGCCAGCAATGTGTCATTCGTGGTAGGCTTGGTCCGACAATGCTTTCAGATAACGTCGTACGACGTCAAGCTGTAGACTTGCGGTTCCGAGCTTGTCCATGACAATACACACGGCATGGTGTTTGCGTTCTTGGCCATTCGGCAGTCGATCGTAATATCCTTCGTTGAGACGACGGATCACGAGATCAACATTGTCCTCTTCCTGTTCTTTGTCCCAAAGTTCCTTGACGCGGTCCTTTGCGGTGCTGAACAGATTCTTGGATGTTGTCTTGATATCCATGTTTCTCCTTTTGTAGATTATTCGGTCATTAAAGGCCATGGATGAATCGCGATCCAAAATATAAAGCCAAAGCCGCATGTGCGACTCTGGCTTGTGACGTAAT
>ENA-OPWW01000845-OPWW01000845.1-human-gut-metagenome-genome-assembly--contig:-NODE-845-length-13515-cov-1.635141_pt1 | contig 13515 bp, 9 predicted proteins | sample MGYA00241513_ERZ502018 | MGnify/ENA primary metagenome ERZ502018 (study PRJEB25962, sample SAMEA2042987) | human gut metagenome | biome: human gut; feature: human-associated habitat; material: faeces...
TTGATTACGATGCTATTCTGGCTCAAGCTAAAGAAGTACAACCAAAACTCATCGTGGCTGGGGCTTCAGCTTACTCACGTATCATTGATTTTGCTAAATTCCGTGAAATTGCTGATGCTGTAGGTGCCTACCTCATGGTAGATATGGCTCACATTGCTGGTCTTGTAGCCTCTGGTCATCATCCAAGTCCAGTTCCTCATGCACATGTGACAACTACAACAACCCACAAGACACTTCGTGGTCCTCGTGGTGGTTTGATTTTGACTGATGATGAAGAAATCGCTAAAAAATTGAATTCTGCGGTCTTCCCTGGTTTGCAAGGCGGTCCTTTGGAACATGTTATTGCTGCCAAGGCTGTTGCTCTTAAAGAAGCACTTGACCCTGCCTTTAAGGAATATGGGGAAAATGTTATCAAGAATGCTGCTGCCATGGCTGACGTTTTCAATCAACATCCAGATTTCCGTGTTATCTCAGGTGGCACTAATAATCACCTATTCTTGATTGATGTGACTAAAGTTGTTGAAAATGGTAAAGTTGCACAAAACGTTCTTGAAGAAGTTAATATTACTTTGAACAAAAATGGTATTCCTTATGAGCAATTGTCTCCATTCAAAACATCTGGTATCCGTGTTGGTAGTCCAGCTATTACAAGTCGTGGCATGGGTGAAGCTGAGAGCCGTAAAATTGCTGAATTAATGGTTGAAGCTTTGGAAAATCACGATAAACCTGAAGTTTTGGAACGCATTCGTGGAGAAGTTAAAGCTCTTACAGATGCCTTCCCACTTTATTAAAAACTATGTTAGATTTATATATTAAACGCATTATCATTCACCAGTTTTCGCCAAATGATACGGAGCTGGTTTTAGCAGAAGGGCCTCTTGAAATAACGCCACGCTTAGATGAGTATTTTCGAAAAAAACTCTCTAAAGTTTTCTCAGATGAGGCTAAACGTGGTTTTTTCGATGCAGAGAATGTTTTCATTAGTCATCTAGGAGATGATTTGATGGAAAGCTCAGTCAAGATTGCCCAACTTTGGAAGGAAGAATTTGTCATTTCTGAAGATCAAAAGACCAATGATTTGGTCTTTATTCAGTTTGACAAAGAAGGGCAAGAATATTTTGCTTTCTTGCGTATTGCTCTCAAGGACAGTTTGATTCATTCTTTGGGAGATAGCCAACATCCTATTCAATTGTCACAAAATAATTTGCCTTCTGCAGCCCAGACACCTGATGAAGCTTTGGTAATCAATCGTAGTAGTAAGCAGTATTATTTGATTGAAAAGCGAATTAAACATAATGGAAGCTTTGCCAATTATTTCTCTGAAAATCTGTTGCAGGTCCAGCCTGAACAATCTGTCAAAAAATCGATTAAAATGGTTGAAGATACTGCCCAGAAGATTGCCGAGAATTTTAATCAGGATGATTTTAACTTCCAAGGAAAAATGAAATCTGCTATTTTCAATAATTTGGAAGAAGATCAAGAGTTATCACCTGAAAAATTGGCAGACCAGCTCTTTGATAATAATTTGACAGCTCGTTTGACCTTCGTTGATGAGCTCAAAGAGGCCATACCTGAGCCTATCTCGGTATCAGATATTGACCATTCGCGTCAGATTAAGAAATTGGAGAATCAAAAATTATCGTTATCGAACGGAATTGAGCTAATCGTGCCTAATAATGTGTATCAGGATGCTGATAGTGTTGAGTTTATTCAAAATCCTGATGGTACCTACTCTATTCTCATCAAAAATATCGAGGATATCATCAATAAATAATATGTTTAAATGGATAAGACGTCTGGCGGTTTTTGTCGTAGTCCTCATCATAGGTATCCAATGCTATCGAATTCATGCCAATATTCAACATGTCTTAACCTATGAATCCATGGTTAAGGAGGTTTTGGCAGAGGACGATATTGATAATACAACCAATGTCGATTTGGTTCTGGCTATGATCTACACAGAAACCAAGGGGAAGACAGATGACGTGATGCAGTCCAGTGAAAGTTCTACAGGGGTGACCAACTCCATAACAGATCGAAAAGAAAGTATTCGTCAAGGGGTGACGGTGCTGTCGGAAAATCTGGAAGAAGCTGCCCACCATAAGGTGGATCCTTGGACAGCAGTACAAGCCTATAATTTTGGTAAGGCCTATATCGATTATGTGGCTGATAATGGTGGAGTTAACACCGTCGAACTCGCAAAGGCTTACTCTAAAAATGTCGTTGCTCCGAGTCTAGGAAACACTAGCGGGCAAACATACACCTATTACCAACCGGTTGCTATGTACTATGGTGGCGGAAAACTTTATACAAATGGCGGAAATATTTACTACGCTAAGGAAGTACAGTTTAATCTCTTTTTGATGCGTATGTTCTCACGCCTCTAAAGAGTAAGGACGTTAAACTTAGGAAAGACAAATGAAAGCATTATTAGTGTATTTTAGAGGATACGTCAAAGACAGTATCCTGGGACCCGTTTTTAAATTAATCGAAGCCAGTTTCGAACTCTTGGTCCCTCTAGTAATTGCTGGAATTGTCGACACAACTATTCCAAATAAAGACCAAAATCATCTGTTTATGATGATTTTTCTCTTGTTCGGACTTGCCGTTATTGGGGTTGTTGTTGCTATTTCAGCACAGTATTTTTCATCCAGAGCAGCAGTTGGCTATGCCCGAGGTTTAACCAATGATTTGTATGCGAAAATCATGCGTTTATCAAAGGAAAAGCGGGATGAGATTGGAACGTCAAGTTTGGTGACACGTTTGACTGGTGATACCTTTCAAATCCAAACGGGTATCAATCAATTTTTGAGGCTCTTTTTGAGGGCGCCAATTATCGTGACAGGAGCCATTATTATGGCATTCCGAATCAGTCCACGCTTGACCCTATGGTTTCTTGTCATGGTCTTGGTATTGACCCTTATAATTGTACTAGCTAGTCGCATCGTCAATCCTTTATACGCCAAGATTCGAGTAATTAATGAATCAATTGTTACCAATACGCGTCAACAACTTGAAGGTATGAGGGTTATTCGGGCTTTTGATCAAAGTGAGCGTGAATTAGATAACTTTACTGGTGTCAATAAAGACTTGAAGAAGTGGCAGCTCAAAACAGGAGTGATAGCAAGTCTCATTAGTCCTTTGACTTTCTTGGTTGTTAATATGACCTTGATTGCTATCCTTTGGCAGGGAAATCTGCAAATTCAAGGTGGCCTTTTGTCTCAAGGGATGCTGATTGCTCTAGTCAATTATCTCTTGCAAATTTTGACGGAGCTCCTTAAATTGGCCATGATGTTGACTAATCTGAATCAAAGTTTTATTTCAGCGAAACGGGTACAAGCTATTTTTGAACTCCAAGATGAGGATATTGAGGCACCTTTAGAAGTCCGCACTTCTAGTCAGGCTTCTACAGTGCTAGCTATTGATCAGATGACCTTTACCTATCCTACAGCTAGTTCGCCATCACTCCAAGAGATTCATGTCAGTCTTACTCAAGGTCAGTCACTAGGTATTATTGGTGGTACAGGTTCAGGTAAATCGACATTGGTGAACTTAATCATGAACTTATATCAGCCTCAGATTGGTTCGCTAGCTATTTTCAAAGATCAAAAATCACTAAAAAACCTTAAAGAGTGGCGTTCTTGGGTTGCCTATGTCCCGCAAAAAGCTGAGTTATTTAGAGGAACCATTCGTTCAAACTTGTCCTTAGGACTTGACCACGAACCGAGTGAGCAAGAACTGTGGCATGCGCTTGACATGGCTCAGGCTGCTGATTTTGTAAAAGACAAGGATCTTGGTTTGGATGAGCCAGTTGAGTCATTTGGCCGTAATTTTTCGGGGGGTCAACGTCAACGTTTGACTATTGCGCGTGCGTTGATGAGACCAGCACCATTCTTGATTTTGGATGACTCAACCTCAGCCCTAGATTACCTGACTGAAAGTCGCCTACTAGTAGCTATCAGAGACAATCTTAAATCAACGAGTTTGATTATTATTTCGCAAAGAACAAATAGTCTAAAAGCTGTTGATCAAATTTTGGTGCTTGATAAGGGGCATCAAGTTGGCTTGGGAAATCATGAAGCATTGCTTAACACTAATAAACTCTATCAAGACATTCATTATTCTCAACATCAAAAGGAGGTCGCTGATGAAGGCTAGAAATAATAAATCAACGCTTAAACGTTTAAGTAGAGATATCTTAAGTCAGCGCTACCTCTTTGCCTTAGCAACTGTTGGGACCATTATTCAAGTTGCCTTAACGGTTTACTTACCTATCTTAATTGGTGATGCAGTGGACGCTGTTCTTAAGATGAACGCCGTTTTATTGATGTCACGTTTAATTTGGCAGATGCTTGTAGTTATCTTAGCTAATAGTGCAATCCAGTGGCTTAACCCTTTGATTTATAATCGATTAATTTATTCATATAGCGAAAGTTTACGTGAACGAGTCATGATGAAAATTCATGCTATGCCTCTCAGTTACCTTGATCGTCAAGGAACTGGAGACATGGTTAGCCGTGTGACTACAGATAGTGATCAATTAAACAACGGACTTCTCATGGTCTTTAACCAATTTTTCGTTGGGCTTTTGACTATCTTTGTCATAATCATTACCATGGCTCGCTTAGACTGGTTCATGATGCTATTAGTTCTAGTGATGACGCCTTTGTCAATGCTTGTGGCACGTTTTATCGCAAAGAAGAGCTACCAACTCTATCGCAATCAAACTAAATGGAGAGGCATGCAGACTCAGTTGATTGAAGAAAGTTTGACTCAAGAAGCTTTAGTACAGAGTTTAAATGCTCAAGACCAGATGGTTAGGAGTTTTAAAGACGTTAATGGTAAGTATGCCGATTATTCACAGGGCGCTATCTTTTATTCGTCAGCAGTTAACCCAGCTACACGTTTTGTCAATAGTCTGATCTATGCTCTCATTGCTGGTGTTGGTGCCTATCGGATCATGTCGGGTGGCGCTTTTACAGTGGGACAATTGACTACCTTCCTAAACTATGTGACTCAGTATACGAAACCTTTTAATGATATCTCATCTGTTCTATCTGAACTTCAAAGTGCTTTGGCCTGTGCTGATCGCCTTTATATGATATTGGATGAAGAGGAAATAACAGAAACAGGTAAGGTGGTCTTGGAAGAAGCAGATGTGCAGGGACGTTTTCAATTTGACCATGTCCAATTTGGTTATTTGCCTAATAAACCTCTTATCAAGGATTTGAGCATTGATATCCCTGTCGCAAGTACTGTTGCCATTGTTGGTCCAACAGGAGCAGGCAAATCTACCCTCATTAACCTGCTCATGCGTTTCTATGATTTGGACAAGGGGAACATTCTACTGGACGGTAGACCTATTACAGATTATACTCGTGAGAGTCTTCGGAAACAGATTGGGATGGTCTTGCAGGAAACTTGGCTTGAGGTTGGCACTATTCATGATAATATTGCCTATGGAAATCCCGAAGCCAGTCGTGAAGAAGTTATAGCAGCAGCCAAGGCTGCCAATGCAGATTTCTTTATTCAGCAGTTGCCTCAAGGCTATGACACCTACTTGAATGACGCGGGGCAATCCCTTTCTCAGGGACAACGTCAGCTTTTGACTATTGCCCGCATATTTGTCAATGTGCCTAAAATCTTAATCTTGGATGAAGCCACTTCTAGTATTGATACTCGTACAGAGCTCCTCATTCAAGAGGCCTTCGCTAAATTAATGAAAGGTCGAACAAGTTTCATCATTGCCCATCGATTGTCTACCATCGAAAATGCGGACCTTATTTTGGTCATGAATAATGGGGATATCGTTGAACACGGAACCCATGAACGACTGATGCAAGCTAAGGGAATGTACTATCGTATGCAGACGGCCCAAAAGACACAAAATAGTTAAATCCGACAGAGCTTTTAAGCTCTGTTTTTTTATGATTTTAGCCAATCATTTATCACGGAAGCTTATTAATGAAAAAGAAATGAAATTTAGTTATTTTTTTTTTTTATTTGAAAAAATGGCGATAAGATGGTAAACTAGAGAGGATATTATATAAAAAAAGGTATCGAAAATTAGAATGTTAAAACATAAAAACGTCCTAGTGTTTTTAGGACAAACCTTGCTTTATTTCGCCATTTTTATGGCCCTAATTTATCTCTACAATTACCTAGGACAAGGTCAAGGTAATTTTATCTATAACGAATTTTAGGAAGAATAATGACGAATACAAAAATTAAAGATATGATTGAAACGATTGAGCAGTTTGCTCAATCACAACCTGACTTTCCTGTTTACAATATTTTAGGGGAAGTTCACACTTACGGCGACTTGAAGGCTGACTCAGATAGCTTGGCAGCCAAGATTGATAGTCTTGATATTCCAGAAAGTTCACCTGTTGTGGTTTATGGCGGTCAAGAGTATGAAATGTTGGCAACTTTTGTCGCTTTGACTAAATCTGGTCACGCTTATATTCCAATTGACAGTCACTCAGCTCTTGAGCGCGTGACGGCAATTGTTGAAGTGGCAGAGCCTAGTCTGATTATTGCTATCAATGACTTCCCACTTGAGGATGTCCAAGCACCAATCTTAACATTGGATCAAGTGACAACAGCTTTTGAAAGCAAGACTAGCTACGAAGTGACTCATCCTGTTAAGGGGGATGATACTTATTACATCATCTTTACATCAGGAACTACAGGTAAGCCTAAAGGGGTCCAAATTTCACACAATAATCTCCTTAGTTTCACTAACTGGATGATTACGGACAAGGAATTTGCGACTCCAACACGTCCACAAATGCTAGCTCAACCGCCTTATTCATTTGACTTATCAGTAATGTACTGGGCACCTACATTGGCACTTGGAGGAACACTCTATGCGCTTCCTTCAGCCATTACACAGGACTTCAAGAAGCTCTTTGAAACGATCTTCTCACTTCCAATTGCTATTTGGACATCAACACCATCTTTTGCAGATATGGCAATGTTGTCTGAAGACTTCAATGCAGAGAAGATGCCGAAAATTACGCATTTCTATTTTGACGGAGAAGAGTTGACTGTCAAGACTGCTCAAAAGCTTCGCCAACGTTTCCCAGAAGCACGTATTATTAATGCTTACGGACCAACTGAAGCAACTGTAGCCTTATCAGCAGTAGCAGTAACTGATGAGATGCTGGCTAACCTTAAGCGTTTGCCGATTGGTTATACCAAGGAAGATTCACCGACTTATATTATCGATGAGGATGGCAATATCCTTCCAAATGGTCAACAGGGTGAAATCATCGTATCAGGACCAGCAGTTTCAAAAGGCTATATGAACAATCCTGAAAAGACTGCGGAAGCCTTCTTCGAGTTTAATGGCCTTCCTGCTTACCATACTGGTGATGTAGGAACGATGACTGATGAAGGTCTCCTTCTTTACGGCGGACGCATGGACTTCCAGATTAAATTTAATGGTTTCCGTATTGAGTTAGAGGATGTTTCACAAAACCTTAATAAGTCTAAGTATATTGATTCAGCAGTAGCTGTGCCACGTTACAATAAAGACCATAAGGTTCAGAACCTCTTGGCTTATGTGATTCTTAAGGATGGTGTTCGTGAGCAGTTTGAACGTGAAATTGATATCACCAAGGCGATTAAGGCTGACTTAGAAGATATCATGATGTCTTACATGATGCCTACTAAGTTCCTCTATCGTGAGAGCTTGCCTTTAACACCAAATGGGAAAATTGATATCAAGGGTCTTATCAGTGAGGTTAACAACCGATGATTGACTTCTTGAAACAGCTTCCCCATTTAGAAGCCTACGGTAACCCCTTCTATTTTGTCTATCTTGGATTAGCTCTATTGCCAATCTTTGTGGATCTCTTCTTTAAAAAGCGTTTTGCGATTTATGAATGTTTGGTCAGTCTAGCCTTTATTGTTCTTGCTCTGACAGGAACACATGCTAGCCAATTACTAGCCTTACTCTTCTATATTGTTTGGCAAATCATCTGGGTTTATTCCTACAAACATTACCGCAGTCAAAAGGACAATAAATGGGTTTTCTATTTACACTCATTTCTTGTAGTCCTTCCCTTGATTTTTGTTAAGGTAGAGCCTGCGATAAATGGTACTCAGTCACTCTTAAACTTTCTTGGCATTTCTTACTTGACCTTCCGATCAGTTGGTATGATTATCGAGATGCGGGATGGTGTCTTAAAAGAGTTTACACTTGGAGAATTCCTCCGATTCATGCTCTTTATGCCAACCTTTACGAGTGGTCCTATTGATCGCTTCAGACGTTTTAACGAAGATTACCAAGCGATTCCTGAGCGAGACGAGCTGATGAATATGTTGGAGCAAGCTGTAAAATATATCATGCTTGGTTTCCTCTATAAGTTTGTTTTGGCTCAGATTTTCGGAAGTATGCTCTTGCCTTCATTGAAAGCACAAGCTTTGGCTCAGGGTGGTATCTTTAATTTACCAACACTTGGTGTCATGTATGTTTTCGGTTTTGATCTCTTCTTTGACTTTGCAGGTTACTCGATGTTTGCCTTGGCAGCATCAAACCTTATGGGGATTAAGAGCCCAATCAACTTTGACAAACCTTTCATCTCACGAGACTTGAAAGAATTTTGGAATCGTTGGCATATGAGTTTGTCTTTCTGGTTCCGTGACTTTGTCTTTATGCGTTTGGTTATGGTTTTGATGCGTAACAAAGTTTTTAAAAACCGTAACACGACATCAAATGTGGCCTATGTCATTAATATGATGGTTATGGGATTCTGGCATGGAGTTACTTGGTACTATATTGCTTATGGTATTTTCCATGGTATTGGTCTAGGAATCAATGATGCCTGGTTACGTAAGAAGAAGACTATTAATAAAGAACGTAAGAAAGCAGGTCTTGAGCCACTTCCTGAGAATAAATGGACGAAGGCTTTGGGAATCTTTATTACATTTAACACTGTTATGTTGTCATTCTTGATTTTCTCTGGATTCTTGAATGACCTCTGGTTCACTAAAAAATAAGTAAAGGAATTATAAAAATGGATGTAAAATCAGAAGTTATTGAAATTATTGATGAACTCTTCATGGAAGATGTTTCAGACATGATGGATGAAGACCTTTTCGATGCTGGTGTTCTCGATTCAATGGGAACAGTTGAGCTTATCGTTGAATTGGAATCACGTTTCGATATTCGTGTGCCAGTTTCAGAATTTGGTCGTGATGACTGGAACACAGCTAATAAGATTGTTGAAGGGGTAACGGAGCTTCGCAATGCTTAAGCGTTTATGGCAAATTTTTGGCCCTATAATCTGTGCCTTAGTCTTGGTAGTAATAGTTATTTTTTCCTACCCTCAAGGCAGAAAACATAATTATGAGGTTGAAAAACGTAACGCAGTAACCTTGACAACTGAGAACTTTAAGAGTCGTATTAATAAGACGACAGCTCTTTCTGATAAGAATCATCGATTTGTCCCTTTCTTTGGGTCTAGTGAGTGGTTGCGTTTTGATGCCCTTCATCCAGCTGTTTTAGCTGAAAAATACGACCGTAACTATCGCCCATATTTTATTGGACAACGTGGGGCTGCCTCTCTAAACCAATATTTGGGAATGCAACAAATGCTTCCTGAATTGAAAAATGGGACAGCAGTCTACGTCTTGTCACCACAGTGGTTTACTAAAAAAGGTTACAATTCTGCGGCTTTCCAGCAGTTCTATAATAACGACCAACTTAGTAGTTTCTTAAGTCAAAATCAGACGGATGCAAATTCTCAATATGCTGCTCAGCGTATCTTAGAGATGAAACCTGAGATTACTATGAAATCTCAACTTTCTAAAGTGGCTAATGGGCAAGATTTAAATTCTCTTGATAAGACTTATATTCAATTTATGGCAGAGCTTAATAAGCGAGAAGATGCCTTGTTCAGTCCTTTTGCAGCATCAAATAATGCAAATTACGACAAGAAGGTTCTTCCTTATCTTAAAGAGTTGCCAGACAAGCTCTCTTACGAGGCACTTGACCAGGTTGCCGTAAGAGATGCAGAAGCCCATACCAAGTCAAACGACTTTGGTATCGATGACCGTTTCTATAAGAAACGTTTGGCTAAAAAGATTGGTAAACTTAAAGGGTTCCAAAAGAATCTTTCGTATGAAGTTTCACAAGAATACGGTGACCTACAGTTGGTGTTAAATCAATTTGCTAAGTCAAATACTAACGTCATCTTTGTCATCCCACCTGTTAATAGCAAGTGGATGGCTTATACGGGACTAAGTCAGGAAATGTATGATGCTACGGTTTCTAAAATCTGTTATCAATTAGAAAGTCAAGGCTTTACCAATATTGCTGACTTCTCAAAAGATGGAGATCAACCTTACTTCATGCAAGATACCATTCATATGGGATGGAAAGGATGGGTAGCCTTTGACAAGGCTGTTGATCCATTTGTAAGTAATCCAACACCTGCACCTAGCTATAACTTGAACGACCGCTTTTATAGTAAGGATTGGGCAGGTTATACAGGGGCTCCTAGTCAGTTTAAGTAGTATTACTTAATAAATCAAAAAGGCTTGTTAAAGCCTTTTTATGTTATGATCTTTCCACGGTATCACCTTCATAAATTATAAAAAGGATTGGGAATTACGCCAATCCTTTTTATCCTTTTAAGTTTTATAATACGTTAAACAGATAGTTATTTGTTTTTAGTTAGAGCTTTTCGAATTAAATCTGCAGGGATAATCAAAACCGCGATAAGAAGAGCAACGATATAGTGTTGAACGTCCATTGGAACGGTACTAAATACTTTACCACCGAATTGAATAATCAAGGTTTGAACGACAGCAATAGAAATCATTACAATTGAGAATTTCTTGTTTTCGCCGATATGTTCAAAAACATTGAATCCATTACTACGTGTATTAAGTGAGTTGAAAATGACAGCATAGATAAATACTATAAAGGTGAATGTTGTTACCATTTCAAAGTTGCCAGTTCCATTTGTGATAAAGTCTTGGATACCACCAACATTTTTAAGAATAGCTAAACATACAAGAGTAATGAAGACGCTAGCTACACCAATAGCAGATTTCATATAGCCAGTAAGAATATTTGCCTTCTTAGCAACTGGCTTTTCATTCATGTAACGATCTAGGGTAGGCTCTTCACCAAAGGCAAGGGCAGCAAGTGTGTCCATGATAAGGTTAATCCAGAGAATTTGGATAATTGTAAATGGTTCTTTGAGGCCCAAAAGTGGTGAGAGAAGTGACATAGCAATTGTAGTCACGTTAACGGTTAATTGGAAGATAATGAATTTACTTACTGACTTACTCATAGTACGTCCATAGAGGACGGCTTTTTCAATCGAAGTCAATGAGTTATTCAAGATAACGATATCTGAGGCTTCACGTGCGACTTCAGTACCATCACCCATTGAGAATCCGACATCAGCCGATTTAAGGGCAGGTGAGTCATTGACTCCATCACCTGTCATACCAGCAACCATATCGAGGTCTTGAGCTGCCTCAATAAGACGTTTTTTATCCATTGGAAGGGCACGACTGACCACTTTTAAGTGAGGCAATTGTTGTTTGAGTTCTTGATCTGAGAGGGCAGAGAGTTCATCGTGAGTAAGGACAAGGTCATTTTGACCAGTAACGATACCGGCTTCTTTAGCGATAGCAACAGCGGTTTCTTTACGGTCACCAGTTACCATAACTACTTGAACCCCTGCACGGTTCATTGTTTCAACAGTTTGTTTAATTGAAGAACGAACGTTATCACGGATACATACGATACCAATCAAGACTTTATCATTACCATCTGTATTGAGGATAGCAAGTAAACGCATTGAACGGTTAGCTTGTTCCAATGATAATTCTTGGAAACGAGCTTTAATATCATCTGTAAAGTTTTGTTTATTACCATCTTTATCAAGATAGTAGTAGCAGTCGTTTAGGATGAATTCTGGAGCACCTTTGATGTAGGTTTTTCCATCGTTAGTCGTTACACTTGCGAATTTTGTTGCTGAGTTGAATTGTTGCTTCTCAGTAATTGTATTCGTATCGAAATCAAGTTGAGAACGTCCGATAAGGAAATCAAGAAGTGCACGATCAGTGGCGTTACTACCAACAGCACTGCCATCAGCTACCATGGCATCGTTATTAAGACCGATACCATTAATCATTTCAGCTTTTAGGCTATCTGACATTGTGTCAAAATCAGGAGCATCAGTTTCACCAGTAGCCGCATAAAGTGTTCCATCAGCAAGGAAGAAGTCAACTACAGATAGTTTACCTTCAGTGATAGTACCAGTCTTATCACTGAAGAGGATATTCATGTATCCGGCTGTTTCAATGGTATCAGGATGGCGAACCAGGATATTTTGAGCTAAAAGTCGTCCTGAGTTCATTGAAGAAACGAGTGCCAACATCATTGGAAGACCTTCTGGAACGGCCATGATGATGATTGTAACCGCAAAGAGAATTGTTTCAATGATAAGAAGGAAGATTGAACCACCATTGAGGTTATTAGCCTTATTAAGGGCAATAAAGCCTAAAACAAGGTTGATTACTGAATATGCAGCACCCGCACTATAACCGAGGACACCGATGTTTCCAGCAAGCTTGTTGAGTTTTTCTTTGGATGGTGAATCTTTACTATCTTCTTGAAGAGAAGTATTGATGCTTCCTAGAACGGTATTATCACCAATTTGTGTAGCTTCCATAACGGCTTCGCCTGAAGTAACAACTGTACCACGGAAGACTTTGAGCTCTGTAAAGAGGTCGGAAGAGTCTGGCTCTGCTTGATCACCAAGAGGAAGTTTTTTAGCATCTTCACTTTCACCATTAAGGACAGCTTGGTTTACTTTTAATTCACCTTCCAAGATGATACCATCAACTGGGATCTTGTCCCCTGATTGAAGGAGAATCTGATCACCTTTCACAATATCATCAACGAGAACCTCTTTAAGTTTACCATCACGATAAACCTTAGCATTAGTTTTTGAAGCCTCTTCCTGAAGAGTGTTGAACTTTTGCTCATTTCGGTATTGTGAGACTGCTGAAAATCCTGTAGACATCAAAATGGCGAAAATTAGTGAGATAGCCTCATACCAATTAGCTTCACCAATAGCAGGGAAAATCATTCCAACAAAGTTGAAGATGATTTTTAATCCTAAGGCAGCCAAGAGGATAAGAATCCATTGATCTTGGAAGGCTTCGATAAAGATTGAGAGGAGCGAGTTTGCCTCTTTACTAGAGAGCCTATTATCGCCATGGGCGTTTTTACTTGCTTGAACTTCAGCAGAAGTCAAGCCTTTAAATTTTTTCATTTAAGGTTTTGTATCCTTTCTAAATTATTACTGAGTTTTAAGGCTAGTAAATTATAAGCCAAAAAGTTCATCATTACAGTCACGATAACTGAATAACCATCAGTAAGTATTATACTTTATTTTACTATTAAATTGTTGATTTTTTACCAATAGAATATTGAAGATTCTTTTGTCTTTAGCAAGAGTAGGGGAGAACAAAAAACTTGTA
>ENA-OPWW01000847-OPWW01000847.1-human-gut-metagenome-genome-assembly--contig:-NODE-847-length-13474-cov-4.342350_pt1 | contig 13474 bp, 14 predicted proteins | sample MGYA00241513_ERZ502018 | MGnify/ENA primary metagenome ERZ502018 (study PRJEB25962, sample SAMEA2042987) | human gut metagenome | biome: human gut; feature: human-associated habitat; material: faeces...
GTTATCCCGACGGCACCTACGGCGGCGACAAACTGATGACCCGTTATGAAATGGCACAGATCGTTGCTAAAGCTATGGCAAAAGGCGCAAACGTAGACAAACTGGCAGCAGAATTCGCTGACGAACTGGACAGCCTCGGCGTTCGCGTAGCTAACCTCGAAAAGAAAGCTGACAACGTAAAAATCACCGGTCAGATCCGTGCAGCTTATGGCGATTCTGATGACCGCGGCAACTATGGTAAACTCCGTACCCGTCTGTTCGTAAATGGTCAGATTAACGAAGACTGGAGCTACACCGGCCGTTTCCAGAACGAACAGGATTACACCAATAATGCAGGCGATGATGATATTGATCTGAACTGGGCATATGTATCTGGTCGTGTTGGTGGCGTTAAACTTGATGCAGGCCGTTTGAACTTTAAACCTCATACCGGTCAAGTCCTTGATGCTGAATTTGACGGTGCAAAACTTGCTTATGGCGATAAAGTTAAAATTACCGGCTTTGTAGGTAAAGCGGATGCTAGTGATGTATATACTGCAGAAGATGATGAAGTAAAGATTGATAAAGAATTTGAAGCTGGCGATGCTAAGAGCGATTTCGGTCTGTATGATTCTGAAGACCGTCTGTATGCTGTTGACGTTACCGGTAAAATCGGCGTAGTTGATGCTTATGCAACTTACTATAAAGTTGATAATGGCTGGGATATGGATCTTTGGAACGTGGGTGTAGCATTCCCTGTTGTTAAAGATTTGAAACTCATTGCTGAATATATGTATGGTTCTGCTGATGAAGATGAAGAAATGGATAACAGCGGTTATGTAGCAGGTTTGGCATATAAAGGTGCTAAAGCTTCTAAAGTTGGTAGCTGGGGCATTTATGCTAACTATTATGATATGCCTGCATTAACTTATTTGGATAACACCAACAACACCTATACCAATGGTTTAATGAAAGCTTGGCATGATGATGTTGCTGATGGTTTCCAAGGTTATGAAGTAGGTGCTAACGTAACTCTTGCTAAAAACATTGTAGCAGCTGTTAAATACTATGACCTCGAAGCTCGCGATAAAGGCGGCGATGATCAGGCAATCTGGTCCGAAGTTGTATTCACTTTCTAATCTTAGCCTTATAACAGCTTAATATTAGAATAATTAAAGCGGATGGCATAACCCATCCGCTTTTCTGCGTTTACGCGAAGTAACAGATAAATCAACTTATGTTTTATGTGCAATATACTGGAAAAACTTGTAAATGCTTAAAATATACTGTTAATTTAAGAAGAATTTAAAACTTGCTATAAAACGTGGATATAAAATTGAATTATTAAAATTTGTTCAAATAGTAAGTTTGTTTTTGTAACTATCTTAACAGTTGGAGCCGGCTCTAAAAATTTTTTAGATTTTTTCATTAAAAAATATTGTCATAATTGTGAACATAGTGTATAATGCAACACATATTGAGAACAATAATTTACATAAGTTTATAATACCTTGCCGATAAATGCTGTTAAAGTAGGAATTGAGCGGAGTAGAGGAAACAAGGAGACTCGCACGAAGCAGTTGCCAAAAAGACAGGATTTATCCGCAGGCGTTTTATAAAAATAAAATGTTCCTGAGGAGGAATAAAAAATGAAAAAATCTTTAGTACTTGCAATGGCAATGGCTCTCGGCGTAACTGCTTCCGCATATGCAGCTAACCCGTTCAGCGACGTACCGGCTGGCCACTGGGCTTATGACGCAGTTAACAAACTGGCAGCAGAAGGCGTAGTAGACGGTTATCCTGATGGCACCTACGGCGGCGACAAATTGATGACCCGTTACGAAATGGCACAGATTGTAGCAAAAGCAATGGCAAAAGGCGCTAACGTTGATAAATTAGCAGCTGAATTTGCTGACGAACTGGACAGCCTCGGCGTTCGCGTAGCTAATCTTGAAAAGAAAGCTGACAACGTAAAAATCACCGGCCAGATCCGTGCTTCTTATCGTGATGCTGACGACAAAGGTCATGAAGGCCGCCTGCGTACCCGTTTGTTTGTAAACGGCACTATTAACGAAGACTGGACCTACACCGGCCGTTTTGAAAACAATCAGTATTTTGATGGCAAAGATGCTGACGGTGTATCTTATGGCAACAAAGGCGAAGATGAAGTTAAATTCAACTGGGCATATGTAACCGGTCGTGTTGGCGGCGTTAAAATGGAAGCCGGCCGTCAGGACTTCACCTATGCTGATGTAGTCGATGTTCGCGGCGATGGTGTTAAACTCGTTTACGGCGATAAAGTAAAACTTACCGGCTGGGCATTCAAAGGTTCTGAAGACCTTGACATGGATTATGTTGATGAAGACGATAAGGTTTGGAGCGAAGGTGACCGTGCATATGTAGCTGGCGTTGAAACTTCTTTTGGCGCAGTTGATACTGCTGTAAGATATTACAGAGCTGATACCTATACTGATAATGAAATTGTTGAAGTAGCTCTCGCAGGCGAAATTGCTAAAGACTTGACCCTGAGAGGTTCCTGGTTCAACGGTACCATTTCCGATAAAGCAGAAGCTGATATGGAAAGAGATGCTGATACCAACGGCTGGCTGGTAGGCCTCTCCTATGGCGGCGCTAAAGCTTCCGAACCCGGCAGCTGGGGCGTATACGCTACTTACAGCGATCGTCCGTATGGCACTTACCTGTTGCCGACCAACTTCAGCGGTTATGCAGTATTCCCTGAAGACGTTTGCGAAGGCGACGGCTATGAAGGCTATGAAGCAGGCGTTAACGTAACTTTGGCTAAAAACATTGTTGCAGGCGTTAAATACTTCGATTATGAATCCCGTGAAGGTAAAGACGATTCTCAGACCCTGTGGTCCGAAGTTATCTTCACTTTCTAATTTTAGCTTTATTGCAGCTTAATATTAGAATAATTAAAGCGGATGGCATAAGCCATCCGCTTTTTGTCATATTTTGCAGTATTGTGCAAAGTATCGTTCTTACTGTTCATGATTTTTGATATTTGAGTAAAATTTTTTAATAAATCTTGGCATCTGAGATGAAACTCGGATTTCAGAATTTTTATTTTTAATCCACAAAAATATACAGTTATAATTTGCGATTGTACATTACAACAATCTGATTTAACCAATAACCTTAAAACAAATCCACAATAAGGCAATAATTACAGGCTGATGAATTAGGTACGCCGCTAAAGAGTGGCGGCCTAAAAGTGATAGTGGTTTGCAGTTGAATTTAAAAATATTATTTTTGCTTATAGGTTTTTGTACGCAGTAATAAATAAAATATCCGGCGGTGTACATAAAAATCCACGGCAGCAGCGGAAAGTAATCTGCTGAATGAAAGCCCTGCGGCGGCAGACCGAGATAAGCAGTAAAGTTATTTGCATAAAGGTCAGGCGGCAAAGTATATTGCCGGCTGCCGATACCGATAGTGCCGTGAATAATGTTTTTTATGGCAAAAAACAGCCCAAGGCTTACAATAAAACCGGCAAATGGCGGAATGAACCGCAATATTTTAGCAAGCGGCAGCATAATAAGCATTGCTGAACCGATAAAGGACAGTATGCCAAAAGTAATAATGCTGCTTTTGCTGAAAAAATATGTACATATAAAAATAAAAAGAGCGCAGCTTAAAACAACCAGGCTGCGATTTAAATGTTTTTTGGATAATGCCCAGCAGAATCCGGAAAGAAGAATAAACAGTGATGCGCCGCTTTGCTGCCATAAATAAGTGTAAAATGACGGAAACCAGCTGATTTTATAATGAAAAATATTCGCCATGCTCCACAGAGTATGGTAAACAAACATATTAATCAGCGCAAAGCCGCGCAGAGTATCTATTAAATGATAACGGTCAGTTTTCATTAACGCTTTGATTTTCCCTGCGTTTTTTGCGCAGCAGGCAGTAAGCAATAAAGGCTAAAACGAGCAATATGAGCCATGACGATTTTTTCATAATGGATGCCTCCTTTAGTGTTGCTTTATGGTTTTAGTATATCACTTTTGTGCCGCAAAAGAAAATAAAAACTGACATAAATTTGCCATAGTTTGCGTTTAATATATATTTAAGAACAAAGCTGAAAATGTTATAATTTAATTAGTGAAAGCTAATTGAAAATTATAAGGAGGGGTGCTGGAATGAAGTTTATCAGAAACAATAAATATGTAATAGGATTTTTGGTTATTCTTTTGGCAATTTGTTATGCTGGTTATTCTTATTACCAGAGCATTACGCAGGTTGAAACAACCGTAAAAACGGCTAAAGTTGAATACGGTACTTTGAAGGACAGTATTTCGGCAACCGGTAGTTTAAGCGCTGTGGACAATGTCGATATCAGCTCTAAAATTACCGGCAGAATTGTGGAAGTGCTGGTAGAAGAAAATCAGCATGTTGAAGCTGGCCAGGTGCTGGTAAAACTGGATGCCACGGCATTGGAGGCTACTGCGCGCCAGATGAAGGCACGCCTTGATAATGCCGAACTTACTTATAACCGTTATACGGCGCTTTTGGCTCAGGGCGCAATTTCGCGCAGCGATTATGATTTGGCGGAATCCGATTATATCGTGGCCAAAGCTAATTATGACCAGGCAGTTTCCGATGTTAACGATACCGTTATTACTTCTCCTATTGCCGGTTACATCATTGGCGAACCTACTCCTGTCGGGCAGACTATCAGCTCCGGCATCAGTGAACCGCAGGTAATTATGTCGGTGGCGAACCTTGACGATATGCAGATTGATACTTTGGTTGACGAATCTGACATAGGGCGTGTAAAAGTAGGGCAGACTGTTGAATTTACGGTTGACGCTTACCCGGAAGAAACCTTTACCGGCACGGTGCGCCTTATTTCCCGCTCTGCCGTTACGGAAGACAATGTTATTTATTACACCGTTTATGTTGATGTTGCCAACCCGGAAGGCAAACTTTTGCCTACAATGACGGCAAGAACGAATATTATTATTCAGCAGCAGGATAATACTTTAATGGTTCCGCCCAACTGCATTTATTATGACGGTGACCGCCGTTATGTAAAGGTATATGACGAGGCATCGAAAACTTCGCGTGATGTTGATGTAACAGTCGGCTTGACGGGCGAAGACAGCATTGCCGTTACTGGCGATATTAAAGAAGGCGACGTGCTTTTGGTTAAACAGCGCGCTACCCAGCAGAACAATATGAGAGGGCCGATTTAACAGGCCGTGAAAGAGGCAGGACATGGCAGAAGTAATCAGGCTTGTAGATATAGTAAAATCTTATATAATGGGCGACAGCGTTGTGCATGCGCTTGACCACGTTAATGTGCAGATAGGTGAAGGCGAATTTACCTCTATCATGGGGCCTAGCGGCAGCGGGAAATCAACAATGATGAATATTCTCGGCTGCCTTGACAGGCCTACGAGCGGGCATTATTTTCTGCGCGGGCGCGATATTGCCGGCTACAATGATGACGAACTGGCGCATACGCGCAATGCGGAAATAGGCTTTGTATTTCAGAATTTTAATTTGCTGCCAAAACTTACGGCACAGGTTAATGTGGCGTTGCCGCTGGTTTACGCCGGTATAAACGAAGAAGAACGCATGGTGCGTGCTGCCCGCGCTCTGGAATCGGTTGGGCTTGGCAACAGGCTTGACCATAAACCAAATGAAATGAGCGGCGGCCAGCGCCAGCGTGTGGCTATTGCCCGTGCGCTGGTTAATAATCCGGCCATTATTATGGCGGACGAACCTACCGGCAACCTTGATACGAAATCAAGTTATGAAATTATGGATATTTTTAAAGCGATGAATGATGAGGGCAAAACCATTGTTATGGTTACGCACGAACCGGATATTGCCCAGCAGACCAAACGCATTTTGGTTATGCGTGACGGCAAACTCGTCAGTGACGAGTGGAGGTGACGGCAGATGTTTAACGAATCCATTAAAATGGCGCTTGACGGTATGCTTACCAACAAACTGCGTACATTTTTAACGCTTTTGGGCATTATTATCGGCGTCGGTGCTGTTATAGCCATGGTAAGCCTTGGCTTTGGCGTTAAGGAACAGATAAAAAGCAATATTTCCAGCCTTGGCAGCAACCTTTTAATTGTAATGAGCGGCGGGCGCACGCCGAGCGGCGCACGTTTGCCGATGGGCGAAGGCGCCAGGCTTACTGCCGAAGACGCCGAAGCAATAGAAAAGCAGATTGACGGTATTGCGCACGTAGCACCTGCTGTTTCGCGTTCTTATCAGCTTGTTGCGGGCAACCAGAACTGGACGACAAGCGTTGAAGGCACTACGCCAAATATTCTCGATATCCGCAACTATCAGCTTGAGGACGGGCGCAATTTAAACCAGCGGGATATTACGAGCCGTGACCGTGTCTGTGTTATAGGGCAGACTATTGTAGATAATTTGTTTCCTGACGGCGACGCTGTTGGCAAAACCGTGCGCATTAATAAGGCGCCGTTTAAGGTTGTTGGTGTTTTGCAGACGAAAGGCCAGTCCTCCAGCGGGCAGGACCAGGATGATGTGGTATTTATTCCGCTTACAACGGCGCAGAACCGTATGATGGGCATTACTTACATCAGCCGCATTACCATTCAGGCAGAGAACGAAAATGTTGTTGACCAGGTGCAGGCGGATGTGGAAGCGCTCTTGCGCGTGCGCCATAAAATTCAGGATGATGAGTATGATGATTTTACAGTGCGCAATCTGGCGGCGTTAATGGATACAATGATGGAAACGGCAAATACCATTACCATGCTTTTGGGCTGCATAGCGGCAATCAGCCTTCTGGTAGGCGGCATTGGCATTATGAATATTATGCTGGTTTCGGTTACGGAGCGCACGCGTGAAATCGGTATCCGCAAAGCGTTAGGCGCAACGTATGATAATATTTTGCTGCAGTTTTTAATTGAAGCGATGGTTATAGGTATTGTCGGCGGCACGCTGGGCGTACTGCTTGGCGTAGGCGCTTCTTATGCCATCAGTTATTTTGCGGGGTGGATGACGATAATTTCCGTACCTGTAATTTTAATAGCGGTACTGTTTTCGGTCGGCATAGGCCTGTTCTTTGGCATTTACCCGGCGCGCAAGGCTGCTCTGCTCGACCCGATTGAGGCACTGCGCTATGAATAACGGCAAAAATAAAAAGCATAAAACTACATATAAAGAAGTTTTAATGGCCTTCTATGAATATCTTAGAAGGCCTAAAACTGTTTTTGATATTAAAGACCGGCTGAAAGCTTTAATTTTTTTTGCAATAATTATCTGGATATTGGAAGAAATTGCTCAATTTTTTGCCAAGATGTGATATAATTACTTGATAGATATGTTTTATTTTGGAGGAAAGCAGCTGTGACAGTAAAAAAGCTGGGCATTATCGGCGGGTCTTTTGACCCTGTTCATAAAGGGCATTTGAGCAGCGCGGAATTTGTGTACCGTACCCTTAATCTGGATAAGGTAATTTTTGTGCCGGCCTTTATTGCACCGCATAAAATAGGGCTGGAGTTTGCTCCGGCAGCAGACCGTTACCGCATGACGGAACTGGCAGTACAGGATTATCCTTATTTTGATGTCAGCGATGTGGAGTTAAAACGCAGCGGCATTTCCTATACTTATGATACGGTGCTGGAATTAAAAAAGCAGTATCCGGGATATGAGCTGTATTTTATTGTTGGTGCGGATTCCGTGCCTCAGCTTAATACATGGAACCATATTTATGAATTACTGAATGAAGTTACGTTTGTTGCCGTGGCAAGGCCGGGTTATGCCAAAGCCTTTGCGCGTGCGCGCGAATATTTCGGCGGGCTTGGTGAAGAAAAAATTATGCTTTTAAAAATGCCGGAGCAGCCCGTATCGTCAACGGAAATACGCGAGTGCATAAAAAACGGCGAAAGCATTGACGGCATGGTGCCGGAAGCGGTGCGTGACTATATTTTAGAGAAGGGTTTATACCGTTAAGCGGAAGAAAGGAAACAATAAATGCTTACAATTCAGGAAATGAAGGATATGCTGGAAAAAGCATTGCCGCCCAAACGTTTTAAACATTCGCTCGGCGTTTACGAAACGGCGCTGAAAATGGCAGAGCATTACGGCATGCCGCAGGAAAAAGTTGCTGTTGCCGCACTTTTGCATGACTGCGGGCGTGAAGTGCCGACCGATAAACAGGTTGAAAAAGCCGAAGAACTTGGCATGGAAGTTGATTATGTGGAACGCCGCCAGCCGATTTTGCTGCATGCAAAAATGGGCGCTTATTTTGCGGAACATAAATACGGCATAACCGACCCGGAAATTTTGGAAGCCATCAGGTTGCACAGCACCGGTGCCCCCGATATGACGGAGCTGGATATGGTTGTATATCTGGCCGACCTGATTGAGCCGGGCAGGGATTTTGACGGCGTGGAAAAACTGCGTAAGGTTTGCTTTGAAAATCTGGAAAAGGCCATGGTTAAATCTTACGCCAATACCATTGAATATTTGCTGGACAATAAACTTTTAATTCACCCGGACTGCATTTTTGGATATAACCAGCTGATTGTAAAATTAAAAAAGTAAACTTGCTGTTAGGAGATTTTTATGGCTTTAGAAGAAGATAACCTTCCGCAGCGCCCGCACCGCAAACGCAGGCTGAGATGGGGAAGGCTGGTATTTTTTATAGTGCTGCTGGCCGCTGTTGTAACAGCAGGTTTTTGGGGCGCGGTATGGTGCTATGATAATCTTATTGCACCGCCCAAGGTGGATGTTGTCGGTGCCGACAGCAAAATAACGGCGGATGAAACGCTTAACAGCCGCATTAACGTATTGCTTCTGGGCATTGACGACGGGGACAGCGAAGCGGCAGAAAGCGAACCGAAGCGTACAGACGCCATGATGCTGGCAAGCTTTGACCCCGAAGGCAATGAGGTGGCGCTTGTATCCATGCCGCGCGATACCATGGTGCAGATACCCGGGCATAAAGGGTATGATAAAATCAACGCGGCGTATGCTTACGGCGGCGTAATGCTTGCCAAGCAAACCGTTGCCAATCTTTTGCGCGTGCCTATCCACTATTATGTGCTTGTTGACTGGCGCGCGTTTAAAGAATCCATCGACCTTATCGGCGGCGTTGATTTGTACGTTGACAAGGACATGTATTACGAAGACCCTTACGCCGACCTTGTAATTGACATCAAGCACGGCTACCAGCATTTAAACGGTGAGCTTGCCGGGCAGTATGTGCGTTTCCGCAAGGATGAACTTGGCGATATCGGGCGTGTGCAGCGCCAGCAGAAATTTATGATGGCACTGGCAGCACAGATTTTTAATATTGATACCGTTACCAAAATACCGGCGCTGTTTTCTACGGTAGACCGCCATGTGGAAACCGATATGGATACCATGACGATGATTAAGGCCGCCAACACCTTTAAACTTTTTGGCGACCAGAATTTAAAAAGCTGTATGCTTTACGGCGATTTTTATGATGCGCCCGATGGTATAAGCTATTGGCGTACTTCGCAGCAGCAGGTTGAAAGAACTTTGGATGAACTGGGTATTCCCTATATGAAAGAAGAAGGGGAAACCGAAAGCCCTACAGCAGATAATGCCGGACAGGCAGAAGAAAACATAAAAAATGATGACAACACAGCAAAGGAGGCTGAACAATGAATTTAACCCCTCAGCAGGTAGCACGCAAAATCGCTGCCGCAGCATCTGACAAAAAGGCAAGGGATATTTTGCTTTTAAACATGGAAAACCTTTCGCCCTTGACAGATTATTTTATTATTGCCAGCGCAGATAACGTAACGCTTGTTAAAGCTGTTGCCGACAATATTGAAGAAAAACTGGCAGAAGAAGGTATTCTGCCTTCCCATACAGAAGGATATGCCGAAGGCCGCTGGATTTTAATGGATTACGGCGACTGCGTGGCGCATATCTTTTTAGAAGAAGACCGCGATTTTTATAATTTGGAACAGTTGTGGGCAGACGCTCCTTCGGAATCTTTTGCGGAGGAAGAAAATGAATAAAGTGCAGCCGCATGCTAAATACCGTCCCGGTGATGTCGTAACTTTAAAAGCTGTGCGTGCTTCTGAAATGGGTGTATTTTTGGACGCAGGTACCGGCAATACCGATGACGATATTTTACTGCATAAATTGCAGCAGGAAACAGAGGTAAAGGTTGGCGATTCCGTTAAGGTTTACTTGTATCTCGACCCGCACGGACGCCTTACCGCCAGCATGAAACTGCCCAAAATGCGTGAAGGGCAGCTTGGCTATGTTAAAGTTTTAAGCGTTACGCGTGACGGCGGTTTTGTCGATATCGGCGCAGAGCGCGGCGTATTTTTGCCGTACAGCCAGATGCGCGGGCATGTGTCGCCGGGGCAGCTTGTATGGGTTAAGCTGTACCGCGATAAAACAGGCCGTCAGGCTGTAAGCATGCGCGTGGACAAGGAAATGCAGAAGGCATCGAAACCGGCCACCGGCATTAAAGTCGGTGATACCGTAACAGGTACTATTTATAATATTTTGCCGGAAGGCTTTTTCATCTTTACAAGCCAGCGCTTTTTAGGCTTCCTGCACCGCAGCGAAGTGCCCGGCGGCAGGCTTGATTTTGGGCAGGAAATTACCGCCCGTGTGGCTTATGTCCGTGCCGACGGCAGGCTGAACCTTTCCATGCGCCAGCAGAAGGAACATGCTATGGTTGCCGATGCGGAAGATATTTTAAACTTCTTAAAGAAACGCGGCGGTAAAATGCCTTACTGCGACGATACGCCGATGGAAATTATTAAAGAAAAGTTCGGCATCAGCAAAGCTGCGTTTAAACGTGCCCTGGGGCGTCTTTTACGTCAGGGGCTGATTCGTCAGGAAGAAGGCTGGACGATTCTGCTGGAAAATCCTGAGGACAATAAAAAATGACAGACATACTGCTTATTGTTTTTGTTTCAATAAGTGTATTTATGGCGTCTTTATTCAGCACTGTTACCGGGTTCGGTTTTGCCCTGGTGGCAGTGCCATTTTTAATGCCTGTTTTGGGTGCGCATGAAACGGTTGTATTTATAATTTTTGGCACCTGCCTTGTTAAAATGATTGTGCTGTGGAATACGCGCAAGCATTTTGAGTGGAAAACGGTTATGGTAACTGTTTGCGGCAGTGTACTCGGCAGCCTGCCGGGAAGCTATTTGTTAAACGCCATACCTTCCGCTTATTTGCAGATTTTGCTGGGAACCGTGCTTGTAATTGTGCTTTTTATGATGGGCATGCACTTTGATTTAAGTGTTAAAAATAAAACTCTGGGGCGTATAACGGCAGGATTTTTGAGCGGTTTTTCGGCGTCTACAACAAGCATTAGCGGGCCGCCGGTTGCCTTGTATTTTTTAACTGAAAAGCGTGATAAGCTGGTAACACGCGCCAACATGTGCTGGATTTTTGCCTTTGGCAATATTGGCACCATGGCGTCACTGGCTCTTTCCGGCAGCAGTATCAGCAGCGATTTAATGCTGCTGGCGGCTTATGTTACTCTGCCTATGCTTTTGGGCACATGGATTGGCGAACGCTGTTTTTATAAAATAAATCAGCATTTGTTTATAAGGCTTACGCAGATTTTTATTGTTATCGGCGCCTGCACGGCGTTATACCGCGGCATAATGGCTTTATTGTAAAATTTACGCATAATAAAAGGCAAAAGAAGGAGGCTGAAAATTACGGATATATTATTTGTTTTATATATTTCGGTAAGCGTTTTTATAGCTTCTTTGTTTTTTGCCGTTACGGGCTTTACGCTTTCTTTGGTGGCAGTGCCGTTTTTAATGCCGGTTTTAGGGCCTAAAGAAACCGTGGTGTTTATTATTTTCGGCACGTTTCTTGCCAAAGTTGTGGCGCTGTGGAATACGCGCCGCGATTTTGAGTGGCATACGGTTTTGCTAACCGTTTTCGGCAGCATTATGGGAAGCATTCCCGGCGGCTACGTTTTAAATGCCATACCGGCGGCGTATTTACAAATTTTACTGGGCATAATGCTGCTTGCCGTAATGCTTTTAATGGGCAGAAAATTTGAAATTAACATACAGAATAAAACTGTCGGGCGTATTGCAGCAGGTTTTATAAGCGGTTTTTCGGCGGCAATGACGAGTATCAGCGGCCCGCCGGTGGCGCTGTACTTTTTGGCAGAAGGGCGTGATAAAACGGTAACGCGCGCCAATATGTGCTGGATTTTTGCCTTCGGCAGCCTTGGCACAATGGCATCGCTGTTGGCAGCGGGAAGTTTCATCAGTGCGGATTTAATGCTGCTTGCAGTTTATGCTGCACTGCCGCTGCTTTTAGGCATGTGGCTTGGTGAACGCTGCTTTCATAAAATTAACCAGCGTTTATTTATACAGCTCAGCAAAGCCTTTGTCGTTATCGGCGCCTGCACGGCATTATACCGCGGCATAACGGCGCTTATGTAAATTGCTGTAACATTGTTTACAAAATAATTTGCGCAAAAAATATTTTTGCCAAAATTTGTATTTTTGCTTGACGGCTTTATTCAGGCAGGTTAAAATTACAACATCAAATAACTTTAAGGTGTGTGTATTTATGGAACAGATTTGGCAGCAAAATGCTAAAAGTGCATACTTTTTCGGCTTTAGCCAGGGCTATTTTTACTTTAGCGCTGGCCGTTTTGCATGCTCAAAATCTCATAGAAGTTATACCGTAAACAGATGCCTTGACTTCAGCAGTTGGCTGTAAATTAAACAAGTTTTTGTAATCAGGCTCTCTTACGAGGCCTGATTTTTTTTATAGGTTTAATCAAAAATTCAAATATTATTAAAGGGGAGAGAAATATGGTAATTGTAATGAAACCCGGCACGCCGGAACAGGAATGGAAAAAAATTAAGGAAAATCTTGAAGGCAGAGGCTATCAGATTAATGAAATCGTCGGCAGCGGCCAGACTATTTTAGGTGTTATCGGCGATACCAGCGCGCTGGATATGAACATGTTGAAGGTTAACGAATGCGTCGATAAGGTAATGCGCGTTCAGGAACCTTTTAAACGTGCAAACCGCAGCTTCCATCCAGAAGACAGCGTTATTGACGTCAGCGGCGTAAAAATAGGCGGGCGCAAGCTGGCGGTTATTGCCGGCCCTTGCTCCGTTGAAAATGAAAAGCAGATTGTCGGCGTTGCTAAATCCGTAAAACTTGCCGGTGCAACATTGCTGCGCGGCGGTGCTTTCAAACCGCGTACATCGCCATACTCTTTCCAGGGGTTAAAAGAAGAAGGGCTTGACCTTTTAAAAATAGCACGTAAAGAAACCGGGCTGCCGATTGTAACGGAAATTATGTCCGCCAGAATGTTGGAACGCTTTGTTGAGGACGTTGATTTGATTCAGGTTGGCGCACGCAATATGCAGAACTTTGAGCTTTTAAAAGAACTTGGCAGAACCAACGTGCCGGTGCTGTTAAAACGCGGTCTTTCTGCAACTATTGAAGAATGGCTGATGGCAGCGGAATACATTATGGCAGGCGGCAA
>ENA-OPWW01000848-OPWW01000848.1-human-gut-metagenome-genome-assembly--contig:-NODE-848-length-13474-cov-2.988747_pt1 | contig 13474 bp, 6 predicted proteins | sample MGYA00241513_ERZ502018 | MGnify/ENA primary metagenome ERZ502018 (study PRJEB25962, sample SAMEA2042987) | human gut metagenome | biome: human gut; feature: human-associated habitat; material: faeces...
ATTATTAATGAAGTTTTTCAAATTCCTGCATGCAGTCAATCAAAGCCTGAACGCTCTCTTTCGGCATAGCATTGTAGCATGAAGCACGGAAACCACCTACGGAACGGTGTCCCTTAATACCTACCATACCTTTTTCTGTTGCAAACTTCAAGAAGTCTGCCTCCAAATCTTTGTATTCAGGAGCCATTACAAAACAGATATTCATGCGTGAACGGTCTTCCTTGGCAGCAGTACCTACAAACATTTTGTTACGGTCGATTTCAGCGTACAGCATATCAGCCTTTTCGATAGCACGACGTTCCATTTCTTTCACACCACCCTGTGCTTTGATCCAGCGAAGCGTCTGCAATGCTGCATAAATAGGTACAACAGGAGGAGTGTTAAACATAGAGCCACTGTCAACATGAGTCTGATAATTCAACATCGTTGGAATGTAACGGGAAACCTTACCCAATGCGTCATTCTTAACGATAACGAATGTAACACCAGCAGGAGCCAGATTCTTTTGTGCACCACCATAAATACAGATATATTTAGAAACGTCGATCGGACGTGAGAAAATATCAGAAGACATATCGGCAACCATCGGAACCGGAGAATCGAGGTCTTTCTTCAATTCTGTACCGTAAATCGTGTTGTTAGTAGTGATGTGGAAATAATCTGCGTCTGTCGGGATTGTGTAATCTTTGGGGATATAAGTATATGTAGCTTCAGCAGAGGAAGCAACTTCTACAACTTCACCAAATCCTTTAGCTTCTTTCATCGCTTTTTTAGCCCACACACCTGTGTTCAGATAAGCAGCCTTTTTTTCCAGGAAGTTATAAGGAACCATGCAGAACTCCATACTAGCACCTCCACCCAGGAACAGTACCGAATAGCCTTCGGGGATATTGAGTAATTCCTTGAATAATGCCTCTGCTTCGTCAACCACAGGTTGGAAGTCTTTGGCGCGGTGGCTGATTTCCATCAAAGAGAGACCAGAGCCGTTGAAATCTAAAATAGCCTTCGCTGTATCCTCTATCACCTCACGCGGAAGAATGGAAGGTCCTGCATTGAAATTATGCTTTTTCATTTGAAGTTTGTTTTTGGTTTAACAATTTCGTTACTTTTGTCTTTTGACCTTGCGAATTTACGAATTTATTTCCGCCGCACAAATCTTTCCTTATAAAAATACTGTTTTAAAGCAGATTTTCCTTTCTTTTTATTGGTTTATACAGGATATATACACCATTTTGTTATCCATAGATGTCAAGTAAGGTATCTTACAGAAAAGATCTTTACTTCGCTTCTTCTATAATAGTCTTCATTCCTTTGATTTTCTCCCCCTGAATCAGATTCAAGAGTTGCTTCACCTTAGCCTGGCGAACAGCGACAAAAGCATAATGTTCTTTGACGTCAATCGCTCCGACATCTTCGCGGGTCAGATTTCCTTTTTTATATAAGAATCCGGCAATATCTATCCGGCTAAGTTTCTCCTTTTTTCCTTTACCTATATAAATGGTAGCCCAGACCGATTTCGGAGGCCGGGGAGGGTTTTCAGGCAACACTACTATCTCCATTTCTTCCAGAATATAAGAAGGAAGTTTCTCTTCGGCATGAAGAATCAGATAAGACGTTCCGGTCGCATCCCAACGTGCTGTTCGTCCGTTGCGGTGCGTAAAGGCTTCTTCATTGACCGGCAAATGATAATGGATGATATGTCCGACTTCTGGAATATCCAGTCCACGGGCAGCCAGATCGGTAGAAATCAATACATGACAACTGCCATTACGGAACTTGTAAAGCGCACGTTCGCGGTCGGGCTGCTCCATACCGCCATGGAACATGTCGCAAGGGAACTTCCTGGCTTGCAGGTACCCGGCAACACGCTCCACGCTTTCACGATAATTGCAGAATACCAGAGTGGAATGATAGCCGAGAGTACAAAGCAGATTATAGAGGGTCTCCAGCTTGTCCTTCTCCGGAGAAATAACCTTGTGCAGCCGCAAACGCGGAGCAAGAGCTTCCGGAGCAAGAAAATCAAGCTTCATGAGCCGGGAGCCGGAAGACGGGGAATCACCTCCTACTCCGGCAAATTGCGGTATTTCCTCTGCATCGGTGGCCGAGAGAAGCACACGCTTTTTCAGTGAGGGAAGCTGTCCGATAACCTCCGCCATCTCGTCATGGAAGCCGAACTCAAGACACTTGTCGAATTCATCTATCACCAGAGTGACGACAGTGGCGGCATTGAAATTTTCTTTCCTCAAATGGTCGCTCATACGTCCCGGAGTACCGATAATGACGGTGGGATGAATGCCTTTCATTGTCCGGTGTTCTTCCATGGCAGGGCGTCCGCCATAGCAGCTCATAGCTTTGAAAGGAGTTCCCATGGACTTGAACACAGTTTCTATCTGCAAAGCCAATTCGCGTGAAGGTACTAGTACAAGAGCCTGCACACCTTGTATATCCGCTTTCAAGGTCTGTACCAGCGGAAGGAGAAAAGCCAGTGTCTTACCCGAACCGGTGGGCGAAAGAAGTACTAAATCTTTAGCTGATTGATAGGCTTCCTTAGCAGCCTCCTGCATCGGCGTAAGTTCTTGTATCTTCAAATTATGAAGTATATCCGAAAGTTCCATGAATATCTCTTTTTTAATCAATATGCAAAGATACGGATAAGAAGTCAGTTTCCATCAAAACAAAAACAGCTTTTAAGAAAGCTACCTAAATCATGACATGCCCGTCATACTAAAAAGGGAGACTCTCCACCAATGGAAAGTCCCCCTTTTTTCTTGTTATATCAGTAAGCTTACCAGGCCCAGTCCGCTTTGTTGTAAGCCTTCTCCACTTCGTCTTCAATTACATCCGGCAGATTGCAGAAGAAGTCGATGCCGGTTTCCTGCTCCAGTTTGTCGATGCTCACGGCATATACCTGGAAATCGTCGGCCGTAGGTTTCTGCGGCAGGAGTTCGGAGTGCGGCACCAGGAAGGCGATGGCATGGTAGGTATCACCCTTCTCCGCAAGGATGGCCATGTAGTAATAGGCTGGGACTGCCAGTCCGTGGATGGTAAATCCTTCAGCATCGGTTTCGGGATATTTACCGTCTCCACCCTTCATTGTACCGGTGAAGTTGGTAAGCAGCTTATTCAGCGTGCCGCCCTTCACTACATACACCTTATCATAAGTACCTTCACGCGTAGAGCGTCCCCACTTCTGCACCTGCTGTTCCAAATACATCCAGTACTTCTGGTTGAATGAGGCTATTTGCGGTGAGATGTTGGCGTAGTAGAAAGTCTGTTTGTTGGCATCCTCACAATATACGCGGTCCTCGCTGGCGCAGAGGTGACCCTTGTCGTAACCATCGCTCTTGTGCATACTTTCGTTCGGCTCCACGGAATTGTCGATGTTGGGGTCATCCTGATTCCAAGCATCTGTCCGCTTCACATTGTCCTGACTGGTCACACTGTCAAAACAGAAAGCCACCCAAGCGGAGTGTTTCTTTTCGGGCACATACTCCAGAACAAAGTTCTGCACCTGTTTATCCTTATAGGTCACAAAGTAGTCTGCATAGGTATGATCGGGATTCAGGAAAGGGACTTCCAACGCGGTCATGGAAACGTTGTCACTCTGCGGCTGATTGGCATTTTCATTCTCCGAAAGATCACGATCTTTGGTACCGGCAATGGCATATTCCAAAGCGACATTGTTTCCCTCGATATAAGCCACCCGCATCTTCATGAATGTATATTTCGTCATCCCCTTGTTACGTGCCCAGTAGTTGGCTCCTTCTACCACATCCATATCTACCTGCCAGACATTATCGGCAGGAATTTCGGCCATGGCAGACAACGGGCCGCTTGCAGCCTTCACAAAGCTCCATGCACTTCCCGTAAACTTCTTCTCCAAGATATAGAAAGATTTCTCAAACCCTTCCCCCTCAAACACGTTGAAGCCATCGGAAGCATCCTCATAACCCTTCAATACATACGTTGCCGAACCTTCCTCGGTAGTTTCAATATACCCGTTGGCAGGCACATCGGAATCATCGCCACAAGCAGTAAAATAGAGTCCTGCCACCAGCAATAAAAACATCAAAGACAATTTCTTCATTTGTCAAATACTTTTTTGAATAGTTTTAGAATATCTCATCCAAGACAAAAGAAGGAGTTAGAGGAGCCAATGCCCCGATAACTCCTCCTTCTCATATAGACTCTATCCGTTTATTCCTTAACAGACATGTTCTTCACTTCTACCGTACAAGCTGTAGTCGACGTACTCTTGTAATGGAAAGCAAGACGGATTTTCTTTCCTACGTAATCTGCCAAAGAGAGGGGATCTACGGTTACAAATGCCCAGGAATCTTCTGCCGGCCAGCCAGTAACTTCCAGAGTTTTCCATGAAGCCGAAGCTGCATCACCTGCATAATCAGTAGAAATCAACAGATTGAAGTTTTCGCTACGCTCGGCACCCTTCAGGTAGTTGATAGCACAATCAAACACAACAGAAGGTGCAGCAGCCTTGCTCAAATCAATTTCCGGAGATACCAGATAACTTTCAGTCTTCTTGTTCTCACTTAAGAAACCGGTACCTTTCCATCCGTAAGAGCTTTCAAGCGACCAGATCTTTGTCAGTCCAGATAACTCAATGTCTTCGGCTACAAAGCCACCGCTGTCACCACCCAGGAACGTGGATTCAAAATATACACGGGCTTCCACCCATTCACCATTTGCTTTCTGGAAAGTAATGGTAGTTGGTACAGCAATAGTTGTTTCTATCCAGGTAGCACCGTCAAACTTGAATTCTGTCACAGCCAGGTTACTGTTTTTGTCTGCATAATAAGCCACAGCCACCACATCGTCTGTCTTGGCATACGGATAAGCTTGTTTCAAATAAACCGGCATTGTTTCTGCAGGCTTGCTGACGTAAGAGTATCCCATCTTGTCATAGTCGGCAGGTTGCAGAACGGCAACTTCGGCCTCGTCTGTAGAGTATTTGCTCCAAGACTGGGAAGAGGCATTGTAGCGATAGAGAGCAGAAGTATTTGCCTTGACAGCAGCACGGGTAGCCGCAGCACGAGTAACGGCAGCATAAGCCGCAGCAGCGTCTTTCACCGTAACAACCATTGTATTAACGAACTTGCCGCCACTGACACCAATGGAGTAGCCGGTAACCACGACTTTCTTGCCATTCAGGGCAGGGTCTACCTGAGCATAGGAAAGACTTCCCACAGCAGTTTCTGCACCGTCAATCGTCACATTCAGATAATTTCCTTCAATCTTGAGCGTTCCTACATATTCCACATAAGTCACATACGGCATTTCCAGATAAGCATCCATATCGGCACCTGTTAAAGTGCGGACAGCAGGATATTTGAAAGTAGACTCCCCTACCTTTTCCATTTTGATATTTTTACCAAACTGCATGAATCCAGCATAAGGGCTTGTAGTGCCGGATACAGTCACCACATCTCCTACCTTGTTTTCGGACTCTTTGTTGAGATAAACCAAAATAGAGCCGGTACCGTCATTCAGCAAGAAGCCTCTACCATAGAGGGCTGCCACTGTACCTTTTACCTGATAATCGCCTGCTGCCGACAAAGCCACAACACCTACCGGTATATATTCGCTCTGACTGCCTGCGGCAACAACAGAAGTGGTCATCATGTTCACAAAACTACCGTTGTAACCTATTAGATAACCTATTGCAGTCACGTTCTGTCCATCCAAAGCATCATCTACCAAACCAGCTACCGGATAAGAGAGAGAACCTTGACGGGTCGCTCCATCTACGACCAGGTTATAATAGCCTTTCTCTTTATTGATAGTCAGCTTACCCGTAATGGAGACATACTTCACAGCAGCACTTGCAGTCCATGCATCCATCTCGGCACCAGTCATGGCCTGAGCTGCCGGATAAGCGAACTCTTCACTACGTTCTATCAAAGTCACTGTAGAGCTTTGGGGGAACTGCATCAATCCTGAATACTTGGATGTAGTGCCGGTAACGGTCACCACATCGCCCACAGAGTAATTGGCTGGGGCATTCAGATAAACCAAAATGGATGCGGTCTTGTCGCTCAACAAGAAACCACGGCCGTAAGTGGCAATCACCTCACCTTTCACATTGTACTCACCTTCACTTTCTCCGGCAACAATCTCCGAAATAGGCGTGTAGGTCACTTCCGGTTCACCTTCTCCACCACCAAAGCTGGGCTCGGTTTCAGAATAAGCATAGTTCACCATGCGCATTTCACCATCGGCAGGTTTGGCAACCCCCTCTTTCAATGCAGCAGGAATCTTGTTCAATGTAGAAGGAGAAATATAAGATACAGAAACCTTATCTCCCCAAACCACCTTATAGTCATCGCTGTTCATATCATATGCCTTCATCCCGTTGAATGCCTTGAGATATTCCGGCAGATTCTCATAATTCTTATAATGAACCGTCACCTTGGAATTGTCGTCCATATAAGGATACTTGCTGGCAATGTATGCAGGCAGATACCATACGGCAGGAGCCTCTTCGGTGAAATATTTATTGCCTGCCACAGCCTCTAAAGCCGCCTTGAAGGTCTCTCCTTCCGGGTCCTTGGAAAGGGCCAATTCTTTATTTGCCTCTATTCCGGCGATTGTCTTATAGTCAGCATCCGCCAATGTGATGGTATCGTTCCACACATCTTTGGGCTGGGCCAGCTCGTCGTAGCCCGGAAAATGATCCTCGTTGTAGTCACAGCCGGTCAATGTGAGAGCCGCTGCAAACAATCCATATAAGTAATATTTATTTTTCATATCGTTAATGTCTGTTTAAGTTAGAATTTAACCTTCAAACCTACGGAGAACGTACGTCCGAAACCGTAGAGCACCATCGCATCTTCCCAAGTAGAACCATCCCATGCGTCGGCGATGTATTCCTGGTCGAAAAGGTTATTGACATTGCCGCTCAAAGTAGCGGAGACTTTACCGAAATCAAACGTATAGCCGGCATTCAAATCAAACGTATAAGAAGAAGGCACCTTCCAGGGTTTTGCCACCTGATACTCCTTGCCCGGAGTGGCCTGGTCAGCTTCGATGTCATAGTCTGCAAAAAGACGTGCTGCATAGTTCCAGTCGAGGCCGAGACGCAATCCCTTCATCGGACGCACCGTCACACCGAGAGCAGCGGTAGTCTGTGCAGAACCACCTACGTTCACATCATCCATACGGATGTTATAACGATAGTCTTCTACATTGGCACTGCCGGCAGCAATCACCTCTTCTGTCTTCGGATTGTACATCTGTCCTTCATTATTGTAGTAGAAACCGGTAGCAAGTCCGTCCCAACGCCAGTCACCCCAAGAGAACATACCGTTGATGGTCATCCAAGTGGTCGGCCGGATATTGAAATCCACCTCAACACCCATGTGCTTGGCATTGGCACCGGTCATATTCAGAGTGGCGCGGCTACCGTCACGTGCTGTGTAAGAATCATAAAGGCTCTTGTCCATCCATTGCGTATAGTAAGCATTCAGATTGACAGCCACCAAGCTATTGCGGAAACCGTAGCCCACCTCGAACGACATTACCTTTTCGTTCTTAGCATCCTGGTTGCGGTCGTGGGAATTCTGTGAATTGATGAAAGAGGTATCAAACATAGGCGCGCGCGTAATAAAACCTGCATTGAAGAATATGTTCTGCGTTTCGTTCAAGTTATAGTTGGCACCTCCCTTGATATTTCCACCCAGATAGTGCTTCTTGCTACTCTTGGCATGGGCTTCATCATAATAGAAGCGGTCATAGCGCCAGTAGCTGGTGTTTGACAGACCTCCGGCAACGAAAGCGCTCAACTTATCGCGGTTGTACTCCAACTGGCCAAAAGCACCCTCGGACATTACATAACCGTCATAATCACGGTAAACCACGTCACCTACACCCAGTTTCTTCTTGGCAAAATTCGGATCAGCAGCAGCAATGTTATTGGCAGCAGACACATTGTCACGATTGGAATCAATGAAATAAGAACCACTGAACAAATCGGTAATGATGTTCTGGTGCAAGCCTTTGTAATAACGCAAGTCGACACCGCCATAGAAATCCAGATACTCGCCGAACTTAGTTGTATAAGTAGAAAGCAAACCGTACCATTCGTGGTTGTTCATGGCCTTGCCCATCACCATCTGCGAACCGGTGGTACTTGCCTGGTTCAACGCGTCGACAGCATCATAGTTGAAAGTACCGTCGGCAAGACGGAACTCATCGTTGGTATATCCGTTGCTGGCACCATACCACTTGCTGCGATAAGCAGAAGTACCAGTACCGCTGTAACCGTTACCACGGCCGATAGAAGCATAAAGAGCTGTACTCAAACTTGACTTATGGTCAATCTGCCATAAGTGATTCAAGGAAATCTGAGGCTTATGATAGGCATTGCGGTTTGAGTTGAAGGCTTGTCCCTTGCGATAACCGAAAGTAGGATTGTAACGATAGGCACTCTTCTCACCCATGAATTGCTGAACACGCTGCCATTCTTTGATGGTCAATGCGTTGTTATAATTACGCTGATTGTGCCACTGCGGAGCACCAAAAGCAGAAAGCGTCAACTGATGATTGTCGTTGAAACGTTTGGAAAGGCTGGCAAAATAGTTGTAACCTTCAAAGTCCGTACCCTGGATGTATCCGTCGCCCCAGGTCTTGCCACCCAATAAGGTAAATGCCCAACCGTCCTTGCTCAAACCGGAAGAAACGCTGAACAGAATCTTGTTGTAACCATCATTACCCATACCGTAAGAGATGAAACCGCCTTTCTTGGCATCGGTACTCTTGGTAATAACGTTGATAGAACCTCCCACTGCCGGAGAAGAAACTTTGGAAGCCCCCAGACCACGCTGTACCTGCATGGAGCTTGTCACATCGGCCAGACCGGCCCAGTTGGACCAGTATACCTTCTGATTCTCCATACCGTTCATCGGCACACCGTTAATCATCATAGCCACGTTCTCGCTGTCGAAACCGCGGACACGGGTCTGTGCGTCACCATAACCGCCACCGTCTTTTGTAACATAAACACCCGGAGTAGACTTCAGAACTTCCGGGAATTCCTGTGTACCCAACTTTTCTTCAATAAACACCGGGGTTATCGTTGACACCGCTACCGGAGTCTTACGGGCAACCGCCACTGACGATGTAATCACCACGTCCTTCAGCATCACCGCATCCGGCTCCATCTGAATAGCTCCCAAATCCACAGAAGCGCCCTTCTGCGTAATCTTCTTCTTCTGGTCTTTATAACCCACGTACTTGAATAGTAATGTCGCATTCGAAGCAACGCTTTGCTTGAAATAGCCATCAATGTCGGTCACCGATCCTTGTGTAGTACCTTCCACCATGACGGCGGCACCCACTAACGGTTCACCTGTTTCTGAATCAACAAGCTGACCTCTCACTGTAGTCTGAGCAAATGCAGCGGCACTAAATACCGACAACACTGCAACCAACAGGAATTGAATTAGATGTTTTCTCATAATTCTGTTTTTTGTTAATAGATAGTGTTAATTAAACATTAATTTATGTTTTAAGTCGCAAATATAACTAATAAAAACGAGATTAATGTTATATTTATGTTACATTTTTTGAAGGTAGAAAGGCTTTTTTGAGATATTTTTAAACAAAAAAAGCCCTGCATTCTACAGCAGGGCTTTCGTATTGTCAACAAGTAAAAGAATATACTTTCAAATTCGCACCGAAATCAATCATTCATGAGCTTTCTATAACGTACACGGGTGGGTTCTTCTTTCCCAAGACGTTTCTGTTTATTTTCCTCATATTCTGAATAAGAACCTTCAAAGAAGAACACATTGGAGTCTCCTTCGAAAGCGAGGATATGCGTACAGATACGGTCAAGGAACCAACGGTCGTGACTGATGACCACAGCACATCCGGCAAAGTCCTCCAAACCTTCTTCGAGGGCACGGAGCGTATTCACGTCGATGTCATTGGTGGGCTCGTCCAGCAACAGCACATTACCTTCCTCCTTCAGGCAGAGCGCCAGATGCAAGCGGTTGCGTTCACCACCGGAAAGCACCCCACAGAGCTTTTCCTGGTCGGCACCGGAGAAGTTAAAACGGGACAGATAGGCGCGTGCATTAATGTCGCGCCCTCCCATGCGAATCAGATCGTTTCCGCCGGAAATGACCTGATATACGCTCTTGTTGGGGTCGATATCCTTGTGCTGCTGGTCCACGTAGGCAACCTTTACGGTCTCCCCCACCTCGAATTCGCCTTTGTCTGCCTTTTCCAGTCCCATGATAAGACGGAAAAGCGTAGTCTTACCGGCACCGTTAGGGCCGATGATACCCACGATACCGTTGGGTGGAAGCATGAAGTTGAGGTCATCGAACAACAGTTTGTCACCGAACGCCTTTGCCACATGCTTGGCTTCAATCACCTTATTACCCAGACGGGGACCGTTCGGGATAAAGATTTCCAGCTTCTCTTCCTTCTCCTTCACATCCTCGTTCAGCAATTTGTCGTAGGAGTTCAGACGCGCCTTTCCCTTTGCCTGACGGGCCTTGGGAGCCATGCGCACCCACTCCAGCTCGCGTTCCAGCGTCTTGCGGCGCTTGCTGGCGGTCTTTTCCTCTTGCTCCATGCGCTTGGTCTTCTGTTCCAGCCAACTGGAGTAGTTACCTTTCCAGGGAATACCTTCGCCACGGTCCAGCTCAAGAATCCAGCCGGCAACGTGGTCGAGGAAGTAACGGTCGTGCGTTACGGCAATCACCGTACCCTCGTACTGCTGCAAGTGTTGTTCCAGCCAGTCGATGGATTCGGCATCAAGGTGGTTGGTGGGCTCGTCAAGAAGAAGCACGTCGGGCTTCTGCAACAATAGGCGGCAAAGGGCCACACGGCGGCGCTCACCACCGGAAAGATGTTCTACGGACTGGTCTTCGGGCGGACAACGGAGGGCGTCCATGGCGCGTTCCAGCTTGCTGTCAAGGTTCCAGGCATCGGTCGCGTCAATGATGTCCTGCAACTCGGCCTGGCGGGAGAAGAGCTTGTCCATCTTGTCCTGGTCCTCATAATATTCGGGCAAGCCAAACTTCTGATTGATTTCCTCGTATTCTGCCAGCGCGTCCACAATGGGCTGCACGCCTTCCATTACAATTTCCTTTACGGTCTTGGTGGGGTCGAGGTACGGTTCCTGGGCCAGATACCCCACAGAATATCCCGGCGAGAACACCACTTCGCCCTGATAGGACTTATCCAATCCGGCGATAATCTTCAGCAGGGTCGATTTACCCGAACCGTTCAGACCGATGATACCGATTTTTGCCCCGTAGAAGAACGAGAGGTAAATGTTCTTCAGTACCTGCTTGTTGTTCTGCTGAATGGTTTTATTCAGCCCAACCATAGAAAAGATAATCTTTTTATCGTCTACTGTTGCCATGTATTTAATGATTAATGTTCAGTGATAATGATTAATATCAAGGATTGATGGGGACAAAGATAAGAAAAAAGATGATATTATTTTGCAAATTTCAAAAAAGTATCTATCTTTGCACCCGCTTAACAGCAATGAAGGATTGAATCGCTAGCTCAGCAGGTAGAGCACAACACTTTTAATGTTGGGGTCTTGGGTTCGAGCCCCAAGCGGTTCACATAGAAACAAAGCCAGAAGGCGACAAAAAGAAAAAAGTCCTACAATATCAATGTATTGTGGGACTTTTTTTATGTTTCCATCTTACCTGAAAGTCCCAAAAGGGTACGAAAAGAAAAGTTGGACATCCAAACAGTGGTACAATTGGTACAGTGGGTACAGCGCCTCTTCTGCTTCACACACATGCGCTTATGTACATTACTTCATAACGCGTACATTATTTATATACATGCGTGTGTGAGATAGAAGAGACGCTGTACCCACTGTACCAACTGTACCCATAAACCTCACCTTTACGCCGCTCAAGTTCACCTTTACACGGCCCAACCTCACCTTTGCTTATGTCACTTCACCTCTTCCAGATAAAGCACACGGCTCGAATAGTCGTTCTGCTTGTGATAGTCCACCTTATGGTTGTAGGGAATCTCCAGCCCGTTTGCCATGAGGTAGGCACCACTGAAACTCTTTCCTTCGTAGTTCAAGGGAACATTATCTATACGGTTCAGTTCATGCACCCGGTATTGCTTGTCGGCACAGAGCCCTGCCATCTTCACACGCGGCAGGTGCTGGTTACAGAAATGTTCCGTCTTCCACCAATAGAAGACTGCCTTGTCCTTCTCCGGAGCCACGTACATCAGAGAAGCCACACCTTGCTTGTCATAAGGAGAGAGCAGGCGGTAAATGTCTCCCAACTGTACTACGGGACGAATGGTCTTGTACTCGGCAATGGCATTCTTGCAAAGAGCCTTTTCTTCTTCCGTCATATTTTTGGGCTGGATTTCCATACCCAAACGACCACTCATGGCAACGTCTATCCGATATTTCAGAGGGATGGTGCGGAACGTCTGATGATTGGGGGCAGCACTGATATGCGATGCCATAGCGATGGCGGGGAAGAAATAGGAAGTTCCCCACTGCATATAGACACGTTGCAGGGCATCGGTATTGTCGCTTACCCAGAACTCGTCGAAGTAAGGCAGCACTCCGTAGTTGGCACGACCGCCGCCACTGGCACATGCCTGGATGGTAAGGTCGGGATATTTGGCACGGATGCGCTGGCAGATTTTCTCGAAGCCGCGGTGGAATTCGATGTACATGTGGCTCTGATTATCCTTCGTCAGATATTGCGAACCGTGGTTCTGGACAGACATATTGGCGTCCCACTTGATGTAATCTATTTCAGGATAAGAGGTCATCAGGTTGTCTACCACACCGAAAACGAAGTCCTGCACGGCAGGATTGGCAAGGTCAAGCACTACCTGCGTGCCGCCGCGTCCCAACACAACGTCACGTTCGGAAGCTTTAAGTACCCAGTCGGGATGCTTCTCGTAGAGTTCGCTGGTAGTGTTCGCCATCTCCGGCTCAATCCAGATGCCAAATTTCACGCCCTGCTCATGCACACGGGTAATAAGATCTGCCAGACTGCCCCCCAGTTTCTTTTCGTTGACCTGCCAGTCCCCAAGGGAAGAATTGTCATCATTTCTTTTCCCGAACCAGCCGTCATCCATCACTACCATATCAATTCCAAGGGAAGCGGCTTCTTTTGCCAGATCCACAATCGTATCTCCCGTAAAATCAAAATAGGCTGCCTCCCAGCTGTTGATCAGCACCGGACGCTGCATATGGACATATTTGCTGCGGCACACATGGTTGCGGATGCAGTTATGATACTGCTGCGACAAAGCAGACAATCCATCTGCCGAATAGGATAAAATGACTTCCGGCACCGTAAAGGTTTCTCCAGCCGTGAGCGGGTAGGAAAACAGATCTTCATTTAATCCAAGAAGCAGGCGCGTCTGGTTGAACTGGTCTTTTTCCGCCTCACATGAGAAATTGCCGCTGTATACAAACAGCATGCCATAGCAGCTG
>ENA-OPWW01000876-OPWW01000876.1-human-gut-metagenome-genome-assembly--contig:-NODE-876-length-13067-cov-2.241085_pt1 | contig 13067 bp, 5 predicted proteins | sample MGYA00241513_ERZ502018 | MGnify/ENA primary metagenome ERZ502018 (study PRJEB25962, sample SAMEA2042987) | human gut metagenome | biome: human gut; feature: human-associated habitat; material: faeces...
GGTTCAATACTTCCGTAAGTAATATCATATACGTGCGCCGCCAGATCATTGCGGCTATTGCCCTCAGCGATAAATGTACGTAATTTTATATCTTTTATAGCTACTTTCTCCGAGCGGACTCGCATGGAAAGGATTTGCTCCAGTTCCTCTTCCCTGAGCAGGTGACTACGATCGGCGATCCATTCTTTTTTCAGCTTATTCAAATAGTTGTTCAACCCCTCCTGCATCCCGAAATAAGCGACCTCGGCCGTATTCGGGATAAAAGAGAAGACGGTATGATTCAAGTCGTAATCCACCGCTTTCAAGATCGGATGCACGAGATTATCTCCCAAACGCTTCCTTTCCCTGTAAATATCCACGTCGCTACCCCGTGAGAAGTAGATACGCTCGAAGGAACAAGCCTTATTCTCTTTCGGCTCCACGATCTGGGAGATATGCCACTCGCCTTTCTTGTTGACGAGTATCGCCTCTCCCCGATTCAACTCCCGGATATCCTCTACCTGCACGTTCATCACGGTTTGTATAACCGGACGCTCGGAAGCCAACACGATAATCTCATCATCCGCATAATAGAAGGCCGGACGGATTCCCCACGGGTCCCGCACGCTGAACGACTCGCCACTACCGGTGATACCGCAAATCACGAAACCACCATCCCAGCCCGGGGTACAGCGTTTCAGCACGTTCGACAAATCAATTTGATCCTCGATGGCATGCGTGATATCCATCCCTCTCAATCCTTCCGCCTCACACTTTTGGTACAGGCGCTCCACTTCCCGGTCCAGCCGGTGTCCCAGCTGCTCCAGCATGATATACGTATCGGCATACTTGCGCGGGTGCTGGCCGATGGCGGTGATGCGTGCGAAGATTTCATCCACGTTCGTCAGGTTGAAGTTGCCGCACAGGGCAAGGTTCTTGGCACGCCAGTTGTTCCGCCTGAGAAACGGATGCACGTACGAGAGGCCCGACTTCCCCGTGGTGGAGTAACGCAGATGCCCCATATACACCTCTCCCGCAAAGGGGAGCACGCGCTTGGCATAGCCGGCGTCGTGCAGTTGTTCTTTCGTAAGGTCTTTAAAGTTGCTTTGCACCGTGCCGAATATCTCGGTGATGGCTCCCGAACCGAGCGCCCGTTCGCGAAACATATATTCCTCGCCGGGGTTCGCTTCCAGTTTCACACAAGCCAGTCCGGCGCCTTCCTGCCCCCGGTTGTGCTGTTTCTCCATGAGAAGATAGAGCTTGTTCAGCCCGTACATCCATGTACCGTACTTTTCTTCGTAATACTCCAGCGGTTTCAGCAGGCGTATCATGGCGACGCCGCATTCATGCTTCAGTTGTTCCATCTATCTATTTACAATTTACCATTTACAATGTACAATTTTAAGTGTACAATTTTCTTTTCCTTATTATAGCATACAATTACCATTTACATTTACCCCTCCCAAGCGCAGCCCCATTGTACATTGTAAATGGTAAATTGTACATGTCCTCATTCTACAGTCACCGACTTCGCAAGATTCCTCGGCTGGTCCACATCCATTCCCTTGCACACGGCAATGTGATAGGCAAGTAATTGCAGAGGTACCGTAGTTATTAACGGATCAAGGCACTCCATTGTTTCGGGAAGCTCGATGCAAGTGTCGGCTATTTTACTGATGACCGTATCTCCCTTTGTCACAATGGCGATAACCCTGCCTTTACGCGCCTTTATTTCCTGGATATTGCTCAGCACCTTTTCATAAAGCCCATTCCGGGTGGCAATGACCACTACCGGCATTTCGGCATCCACCAGGGCAATGGGGCCGTGCTTCATTTCGGCGGCAGGATAGCCCTCGGCATGGATATACGAAATCTCCTTCAACTTCAAGGCGCCTTCCAAGGCTACGGGATAACTGTATCCGCGTCCCAGATAGATAAAGTTGTGTGCATAGGTGAATATCTTGGAAAGTTCCGCTATACGGTCGTTCAGTTTCAAGACCTCCTTCATCTTGTCGGGGATATGTCCCAATTCCTTGACAATTGCCAGGTATTGCCCTTCGTCCATCGTCTTTTTCTCTTTGGCAAGTGTCAGGGCCAGCATGGTAAGCACCGTTACCTGCCCGGTGAAGGCTTTGGTGGATGCCACCCCTATTTCCGGTCCCACGTGGATATAGGAACCCGTATGCGTGGCACGGGGAATACTGGAACCGACGGCATTGCAGATGCCGTATATAAATGCCCCACGATTTCTGGCAAGCTCCACGGCTGCCAGCGTATCGGCCGTTTCTCCGCTTTGCGAGATGGCAATCACTACATCGTTGCTGTCAATCACCGGGTCGCGGTAACGGAACTCACTGGCATACTCCACTTCTACCGGAATACGGCAGAAGCTTTCAATCAAATGCTTGCCGATGAGGGCGGCATGCCATGACGTACCGCATGCCACGATGACGAAGCGTTTGGCCGCCAGCAGACGTTTCTTATAATCAATCACAGCAGAAAGAACCACGTTCGTACCCTCCACATTGATACGCCCGCGCATGCAATCGTGAATGCAGCCGGGCTGTTCGAAGATTTCCTTCAGCATGAAGTGCGGATAGCCTCCCTTCTCCAGCTGGCCGAGATTGAGCGCTACCGTCTTTACCTCGTGCGGACATTCCACATTCTTCAGGTTAACAACCTTCAGCTTCTCTCCCCGGCGGATGAGGGCAATCTCTTCATCTTCCAGATACACCACCTTGTCCGTGTATTCCACAATCGGCGTGGCATCCGAAGCCAGGAAAAACTCTCCTTCACCGATGCCCACCACCAGCGGACTGCTCTTGCGTGCAGCGATTATCTCATCCGGATTGTCCTTGTCGAGCACCGCAATGGCATACGCCCCAATCACTTCCTGCAAGGCAAGTTGCACCGCCGTCAGCAGGTCAATATGGTTTGTCACCTGAATGTATTCAATGAGCTGTACCAGCACCTCGGTATCAGTGCTGCTTTTAAATACATAACCTTTGGCTTGAAGTTTTTCTTTAAGGACGGCGTAGTTTTCAATAATGCCGTTATGGATGAGGGCGAGGCGTTCGGAAGAGGAATAATGGGGATGGGCATTGACGGAACAAGGTTCTCCATGAGTGGCCCAACGTGTATGTGCAATACCAATGTTACCGGAAATATCTTTTTGAGCAACGAAAGTTTCAAGTTCCGAAACCTTACCTTTCGCTTTGTACACGTTCAACTGTCGGTTATCACTGATTAATGCTACCCCCGCACTATCATATCCACGGTACTCCAACCGCTTCAGACCCTTGATAAGAATGGGGTAGGCTTTCCTTTGACCTATATAGCCTACTATTCCACACATAATGTATCAGTATTTGATTTTGCGCTGCAAATATACATATTCTTAAGAACATAAAGTTAATCTTTCCACTATTTATTTATCAAAAGAATAGAAAAAAGTTGTTTTTACATCAAAAAGTTAAAGAAAGTATTATTTTAAAAGCAAAAGGCTTAATTTATAAATCCAAATCAAACCGTCTGATTTTGATTTAGGATTAAAAGAAAACAGAGGGTGTTTTCTATCAATTCATAACTTCATCTTCTATCGCAGGAATTTTGCAAGAAAGAAGGCAGGAATACATATTAGCATTTTGCAATTAATACCATATATTTGCCGAACATTTTGAAACCACAAACAATATTATACAGCAATAAAGAAAGCTTATAATCATGAAACAAGAACTTTTTAACAACAAAACAAAAGCAGAGGATTACCAGCGACAGCCCAAACAGTTGGGCTTGTATGAGGCATCCCATGAGCACGATGCCTGCGGAGTAGGCATGCTGGTCAATATCCAGGGAGGAAAATCACATGAACTGGTAGAATCGGCATTGAAGGTACTGGAAAACATGCGCCACCGTGGAGCGGAAGGGGCGGACAACAAAACCGGAGACGGTGCCGGCATCATGCTGCAGATACCGCACGAATTCATTCTGTTGCAGGGCATTCCCGTTCCCGAGAAAGGAAAATACGGCACCGGCCTGCTTTTCCTTCCCAAAGACGGAAAAGACCAGGCTGTCATCTTGAGCGTCATTATCGAAGAGATTGAAAAGGAGGGATTGACCCTGATGCATCTGCGCAACGTGCCCACTTGCCCCGAAATATTGGGAGAAGCGGCTCTTGCCAACGAACCGGACATCAAGCAAATTTTCATCACCGGATTTACGGAAAGCGAAACCGCCGACCGCAAACTCTATATAATAAGGAAAAGGATAGAGAACAGAATACGCAAGTCGGACATCCCCACCCGCGAGGATTTCTACATCGTCTCGCTCTCTACGAAGAACATCGTCTACAAGGGCATGCTCTCTTCCTTGCAGTTGCGCAACTACTTCCCCGACCTCACCAACAGCTACTTCACCAGCGGACTGGCATTGGTGCACTCCCGTTTCAGCACCAACACTTTCCCCACCTGGGGACTGGCACAGCCTTTCCGCCTGCTGGCACACAACGGCGAAATCAATACCATCCGCGGCAACCGCGGCTGGATGGAAGCCCGTGAGAGTGTACTCTCCTCTCCCGCCCTGGGAGACATCCGGGAGATACGCCCCATCGTGCAACCGGGCATGAGCGACAGTGCCTCGCTGGACAATGTGCTCGAGTTTCTCATCATGTCGGGCCTGAGCCTGCCGCACGCCATGGCCATGCTCGTGCCGGAATCTTTCAACGAAAAGAATCCCATCAGCGAAGACCTGAAAGCTTTCTATGAATACCACTCCATCCTGATGGAGCCGTGGGACGGACCGGCGGCACTGCTTTTCAGCGACGGGCGCTATGCAGGCGGCATGCTCGACAGAAACGGACTGCGCCCTGCACGCTACCTGATTACGCAGGGCGGCATGATGGTAGTGGCCAGCGAAGTCGGCGTGATGGATTTCGAGCCGGGAGACATCAAGGAAAAAGGACGCCTGCAACCGGGCAAGATACTGCTTATAGACACCGAGAAAGGCGAAATATATTATGACGGCGAACTGAAGAAACAACTTGCCGAAGCCAAACCATACCGCACTTGGCTGGCCGGCAACCGCATCGAGCTGGACGAACTGAAAAGCGGTCGCAAAGTCTCCCATAGCGTGGAGAACTACGACAGCATGCTGCGCATCTTCGGCTACTCCAAAGAAGACGTGGAACGGCTGATTGTCCCGATGTGTACCACCGGTGCCGAACCCATCAACTCCATGGGCAATGACACCCCGCTGGCAGTACTCTCGGACAAGGCGCAACTACTGTACAACTATTTCCGCCAGCAGTTTGCCCAAGTCACCAACCCTCCTATCGACCCGATACGCGAAGAACTGGTAATGTCGCTGACCGAATACATCGGAGCCGTAGGCATGAACATACTGACACCCAGCGAAAACCATTGCAAGATGGTGAGGTTGAACCATCCCATCCTGAACAACGCCCAGCTGGATATTCTCTGCAACATCCGGTACAAAGGCTTCAAGACCGTGAAACTGCCCCTGCTCTTCGAAGTGGCAAAAGGGTGCCAGGGATTGCAGCAAGCATTGGCAACCCTCTGCAAGCAGGCGGAAGAATCCGTCAACGAAGGAGTGAACTACATCGTGCTTTCCGACCGCGACGTAGACGCCGCCCATGCCGCCATTCCGTCACTGCTTGCCGTGTCGGCGGTACACCACCATCTTATCTCCGTGGGCAAACGGGTGCAGACGGCACTGATTGTAGAAAGCGGCGAAATCCGCGAAGTGATGCACGCCGCACTGCTGCTGGGTTTCGGAGCCAGCGCACTGAATCCGTATATGGCTTTTGCCGTCATCGACAAACTGGTGAACGAAAAGGAAATACAGCTCGATTACGCCACTGCCGAAAAGAAATATATCAAGTCCGTCTGCAAAGGCTTGTTCAAGATTATGAGCAAGATGGGCATCAGCACCATCCGTTCTTACCGGGGCGCGAAAATTTTCGAGGCCGTAGGACTGAGCGAGGAGTTGAGCAATGCCTACTTTGGCGGACTGAGTTCACGCATCGGAGGCATACGCCTGGATGAAGTGGCACGCGACGCCATCGCCTTCCACAAGGAAGGGATGGAGGTTCTTAAAAAGAAGGGGGAAGCGGAGCTATTGCCGAACCGCGGACTGTATGCCTTCCGCAAGGATGGTGAGAAGCACGCCTGGAACCCGGAAACCATCAGCACACTGCAACTTGCCACACGCCTGGGAAGCTATAAGAAATTCAAGGAGTTCACTGCCATGGTAGACAGCAAGGAATCTCCCATCTTCCTACGCGATTTCCTCGACTTCCGCCGCGCTCCTATCAGCATAGACCGGGTGGAACCGGTAGAGAACATCGTACAGCGCTTTGTCACCGGCGCCATGTCCTACGGCTCCATCAGCCGCGAAGCCCACGAAGCCATGGCTATTGCCATGAACAAGCTGCATGGCCGGAGCAATACGGGCGAAGGAGGCGAAGACCGGGCACGCTTCATACCGCGCGAAGACGGCACCAGTCTGCGCAGCGCCATCAAGCAGGTGGCCTCAGGACGTTTCGGTGTCACCGCAGAATATCTGGTGAATGCGGACGAAATACAGATAAAGATTGCCCAAGGCGCCAAGCCGGGCGAAGGCGGACAGCTGCCGGGCTTCAAAGTGGATGAAGTGATTGCCAAGACACGCCACTCCATTCCGGGCATCTCGCTGATTTCCCCCCCGCCCCACCACGACATTTACTCCATCGAAGACCTGGCACAGCTCATCTTCGACCTGAAGAACGTGAACCCACGGGCAAAAATCAGCGTGAAGCTGGTGGCAGAAAGCGGTGTGGGCACCATTGCCGCCGGTGTGGCAAAGGCAAAGGCCGATTTGATAGTCATCTCGGGTGCAGAGGGCGGTACGGGAGCCTCTCCTGCATCATCCATCCGCTATGCCGGCATCTCGCCCGAACTCGGTTTGAGCGAAACGCAACAGACACTGGTGCTGAACGGCCTGCGCGGACAAGTGATGCTGCAAGTGGACGGACAGCTCAAAACAGGCCGCGACATCATACTGATGGCAATGCTCGGAGCCGAAGAATTCGGCTTCGCCACCAGTGCCCTGATTGTACTGGGTTGCGTAATGATGCGCAAATGTCACCAGAACACCTGCCCCGTAGGGGTGGCGACACAGAACGAAGAACTGCGCAAGCGCTTCCGCGGACGCAGCGAGTATCTGGTGAACTTCTTCACTTTCCTGGCCCAAGAGGTACGCGAATACCTGGCGGAAATCGGGGTGGAACGCCTGGACGACATCATTGGACGTACAGACCTTATCGTCCGCAAGCCGGATGACGGAATCAGGAAACATCAGTTGATAAGCTTCGACAAACTACTGGCACGCGTAGACAATGAAGCCGCCATCCGCCACGTCACCGACCAACAGCATGGCATCGACCATGTGAAAGATGTAGAGATGCTACATGCCGCCGCCGAAGCCGTAGAGAACCAGAAAGAAATCTCGCTGGAGTACACCATCGCCAATACCGACCGTGCCTGCGGCGCCATGCTCTCTGGTGTCATTGCCGCAAAATACGGAGAAAAAGGGCTGCCCGAACATACGCTGAACGTGAAGTTCAAAGGCTCTGCCGGGCAGAGTTTCGGGGCATTCCTTGTCCCGGGTGTCAACTTCAAGCTGGAAGGCGAGGCCAACGATTATCTGGGCAAAGGTCTGAGTGGCGGACGCATCGCTGTCCTGCCTCCGGTACGGAGCAACTTCGAGGCAGAGAAAAACACGATTGCAGGCAACACCCTGCTTTATGGCGCCACAAGCGGTGAAGTTTACATCAACGGCCGTGCAGGCGAGCGCTTTGCCGTCCGCAACTCCGGTGCAATAGCCGTTGTAGAGGGTGTGGGTGACCATTGCTGCGAATACATGACCGGCGGACGTGTAGTGGTGCTCGGACAGACGGGACGTAACTTTGCCGCAGGTATGTCCGGTGGTGTGGCCTACGTCTGGAACAAAGACGGAAACTTCGACTACTTCTGTAACATGGAAATGGTGGAACTAAGCCTCATTGAAGAAACCTCATACCGCAAGGAGTTGCACGAACTCATCCGCCAGCATTATCTCTACACCGGTTCCAAACTGGCACGCATCCTACTCGATGACTGGACGCACTACGTAGACGAGTTTATCCAAGTAGTCCCTATCGAGTACAAGAAAGTGCTGCAAGAAGAACAGATGAAGAAGCTGCAACAGAAGATTGCGGATATGCAAAGAGACTATTAAATTAAAAATTGAGAATTGAGAATTAAAAAATACAGAATAGTGCGTACTTACAAATTCCACGTTCTTTTTAATTTTCGATTCTCTGAGTATTATTTCTTAATTTTCAATTTTTAATTCTCAATTTATCAATCATGGGCGATTCAAAAGCATTCTTAAATATCCCCCGCCAAGAAGCGGGCTACCGTCCGATACACGAACGTATCACAGATTTCAGCCAGGTGGAACAGACGCTGAACAGTCACGACCGCAAGCTCCAAGCCTCACGCTGTATGGAGTGCGGTGTACCTTTTTGCCATTGGGCATGTCCGTTGGGCAACAAGCAACCGGAGTTTCAAGACGCACTCTGCAAAGGAAAATGGCGCGAAGCCTATCAAGTACTGAACGAAACGAATGATTTCCCCGAATTTACGGGACGTATCTGCCCCGCACTTTGTGAGAAGTCATGTGTGCTGAAACTCTCCTGCGATGCTCCCGTAACCATCCGCGAGAATGAGGCAGCCATTGCCGAAGCCGCTTTTCGTGAAGGATATATCGTGCCTGTCCGCCCCGAACGCAATGGCTGGAAAATAGCTGTCATCGGTGCAGGGCCTGCCGGGCTGAGCGTTGCCGCACGGCTGAATGCCTGTGGCTACGAAGTCACGATATTCGATTCCAAACCGATGCCGGGCGGACTGCTTCGCTACGGTATTCCCAATTTCAAACTACCCAAAGAAGTGATAGACCGTCGCATGAATGTACTGAAAGCCGAAGGTATCCGGTTTGAAATGGGTGTCTGCATCGATATGCAGAAGCTGCCCGCAGGTTTCGATGCTTACGCCGTCTGCACAGGCACTCCCACTGCCCGTGACCTTACCATCCCCGGCCGTGAACTGAAAGGTATCTACTTTGCCCTCGATATGCTGGCTCAACAGAACCGTATCCTCGACGGAGAAACATTCCCGAAAGAGCAGCTTGTCAATGCCCGTGGCAAACGGGTGCTTGTCATTGGCGGTGGCGACACAGGCTCGGACTGCATCGGCACGAGCATCCGCCAAGGAGCTACGAGCGTGACACAAATAGAAATCATGCCACAACCACCCGTAGGCCACAATGACGCTATGCCCTGGCCGCAATGGCCCGTTGTCCTGAAAACCACTTCCAGTCACGAAGAAGGATGCACACGCCGCTGGTCACTGGCATCCAACAGATTCATCGGTAAGAACGGAAAGGTTTGCGGCGTGGAAGTGGAAGAAGTGGAATGGCTTCCGGCAAAAGACGGTGGCCGCCCCACCATGAAACCTACGGGTAAGAAAGAAGTCATTGAAGCCGATATGGTGCTGTTGGCTATGGGCTTCCTCAAACCGGAACAGCCAACATTTGCAGAGAATGTATTCGTGGCGGGAGATGCCGCCAATGGTGCAAGTCTCGTAGTACGTGCACTGGCTGACGGTCGCAAAGTAGCCCGGCGGATTGACCAATACTTCAACCGGTAGTTTTGCGGCAACGAAAAAAGTTTCAAAGAGGGATACCAAGAGTTTCAACGCATGAAACTTTCTGTCCCCCGGTGTGAGACGACTCGTTTCAACGCTTGAAACAATCCGTTCCAACGGACGAAACTGCCGGTCCCACCCGATACAACTAACATCATCCCGATATCAACTTCTAAAACAACTACAACCATGTGTGGAATAGCAGGTATTTTCAACATAAAATCCCAGACTCCGGAACTCAGGAGTAAAGCTTTAAAAATGGCACAGAAAATCCGCCATCGCGGACCGGACTGGAGCGGTATTTATGTAGGCGGCTCCGCAATCCTTGCACACGAGCGGCTTTCTATCGTCGACCCTCAATCGGGTGGACAACCTCTGTACTCGCCCGACCGCAAGCAAATCCTTGCCGTCAACGGTGAGATATACAACCACCGCGATATCCGTGCACATTACGCCGGAAAGTACACCTTTCAGACGGGTTCGGACTGCGAAGTCATCCTCGCCCTCTACAAAGACAAAGGCATCAATTTCCTCGAAGAACTGAACGGTATCTTCGCCTTTGCCCTCTACGATGAAGAGACGGACGATTACCTCATAGCCCGCGACCCCATCGGAGTGATACCTTTATATATAGGCCGCGACAAGGAAGGCCGCATCTACTTCGGCAGCGAACTGAAAGCTCTCGAAGGCTTCTGCGACGAGTACGAGCCTTTCCTGCCCGGACACTATTACCGGGGACGTGAGGGTAAAATGCACCGCTGGTACACTCGCGACTGGATGCAATACCCTAACGTAAAAGACAACTATCATACTAGTTACCCTGACGTCAATGCCACAACCTACCAAACTCAGGTCTCTGCCGTACATGATGCCCTCGAAGCCGCCGTACAGCGCCAACTGATGTCGGACGTACCTTACGGCGTGTTGTTGTCCGGCGGGCTGGACTCTTCCGTAATCTCGGCCATCGCCAAGAAATACGCCGGAAAACGTATTGAGACGGACAACAAAGCAGATGCGTGGTGGCCTCAACTCCACTCTTTTGCAGTAGGCTTGAAAGGCGCTCCCGACCTCATCAAAGCACGTGAAGTGGCGCAATACATCGGCACTATCCACCATGAAATAAACTACACCATTCAAGAAGGGCTGGACGCCATTCGCGATGTCATCTACTTCATCGAAACCTACGACGTAACCACTGTCCGCGCATCCACGCCCATGTACTTGCTGGCGCGTGTCATCAAGAGCATGGGCATCAAGATGGTACTTAGTGGTGAAGGTGCGGACGAAGTATTCGGCGGCTACCTCTACTTCCACAAAGCGCCCACACCACAAGCCTTCCATGAAGAAACAGTACGTAAGCTCTCCAAACTGTACCTTTACGATTGCCTGCGCGCCAACAAGAGTCTTGCCGCTTGGGGCGTGGAAGGACGTGTCCCGTTTCTCGACAAAGAATTTCTGGATGTAGCCATGCGACTGAATCCTGCCACGAAGATGTGTCCCGGAAAGGAAATTGAAAAGAAAGTGGTTCGCGAAGCCTTTGCGGCTATGCTGCCCGAAAGCGTCGCATGGCGTCAGAAAGAACAATTTTCCGATGGTGTGGGCTACAGCTGGATTGATACGCTGAAAGCTGTCACTGCCGCTGCCGTCAGTGATGAACAGATGCGGAAAGCCTCCGAACGCTTCCCCGTAAACACACCGATGAACAAAGAGGAATACTACTACCGCACTATTTTCGAGGAGCACTTCCCCAGCGAGAGTGCCGCCCGCAGTGTACCCAGCATACCGAGTGTAGCCTGTTCCACCGCCGAAGCATTGGCATGGGACGTCTCATTCCAAGGGAAAAACGACCCTAGCGGACGCGCCGTTGCCGGTGTGCACGAAGAAGCCTACAAGGACTGAACCTTAAAAAAAGTAACCACACGGCAAATGCAACGGATTTTTAATATACTTTCTGTTTCATATTCGTAAGCTTATGCTACCTTTGCGAAAGAACGATGAAAATAATTAATTCTAAAGCCCATGAAACTGAAAAGCCTTATTATCACTTCCGCCCTGCTACTTGCCGCTTGTGGCTATACACAGGCACAGTCCACCCAAGTCATTGCTCACCGCGGCTTCTGGAAAACAGACGGTTCGGCACAGAATTCCATTGCCGCACTGGTGAAAGCCGACTCCATAAATTGTTACGGTTCCGAGTTCGATGTATGGCTCACCGCCGACAACCAACTTGTAGTAAACCACGACAGCACTTTCAAGGGAGTGAATATGCAGAAATCCACCGCACAACAGTGTACCGCCGTCATACTGGACAACGGAGAGCAACTCCCCACCCTGCGGCAATACTTGGAGAAGGCCGGACAACTGAAAACGCGCCTTATTCTGGAACTGAAATCCCACAAGACACGTGCCGTAGAAAGTATCGTGAAGATGGTGAAAGACATGGGATTGGAGAACCGCATGGAATACATCGCTTTCTCGCGACACGCCACCAAAGAATTTATCCGTCTTACCCCCAAAGGAACTCCGGTATATTATCTGGAAGGCGACCTCTCTCCCAAAGAACTGAAAGAATGGGGATGCGCCGGACCCGACTATCACTTCAGCGTATTCAAAAGACATCCCGAATGGATTAAAGAGTCCCACGACTTGGGCATGAAAGTAAATGCTTGGACCGTAAACGATGCCAAAGACATGAAGTGGTTGATTGACCACGGTGTGGATTTCATCACTACCAACGTCCCCGTAGAACTGCAAGAAATATTACAGTAAAAGCATCAGCTTACAATACATTTAGAAAGTTATTATAGACAAGCTGCTTCATTCTGAAAACAATGAAGCAGCTTTTATATTTCAAAAAGGTAGTAATAAGCGAATAAAACAATCATTTTTATTATTCCTCCGCAAGAATACGAGAGCATTATATTACAATCTTTACGAATATAGCATCATATACTTTTAAATTGAAAGGGAAATCGTATATATTTGCACTGAATGAAAACCGGAATAGAAATAAATAGAAAACAGATATCAATATAGATAAAAATCATCCAAAACGTCGTATATTTGCATTGAAATAAAACAAAAGGATATAATCAACTAACCAAGTAAGTGCAAAATGACAAGAAGCATAAAGTTTACCAAGATGCATGGCGCAGGAAACGACTACATATATGTAGACACTACCCGCTATCCTATCGAGAATCCGGAGAAACTCTCGAAGAAATGGAGCGCACCGCATACGGGAATCGGCAGTGACGGTCTGGTACTTATAGGGCGCTCCGACAAAGCCGATTTCAGCATGCGCATTTTCAATGCGGACGGTTCGGAAGCCAAGATGTGCGGCAA
>ENA-OPWW01000879-OPWW01000879.1-human-gut-metagenome-genome-assembly--contig:-NODE-879-length-13056-cov-1.883701_pt1 | contig 13056 bp, 16 predicted proteins | sample MGYA00241513_ERZ502018 | MGnify/ENA primary metagenome ERZ502018 (study PRJEB25962, sample SAMEA2042987) | human gut metagenome | biome: human gut; feature: human-associated habitat; material: faeces...
GTTGCAGCTGTTTAACTGGTTTTATGGGATAGTAGCTCAGCTGGTCAGAGCTGGCGGCTCATAACCGCTTGGTCGCGAGTTCAAATCTTGCCTGTCCCACCAGCCCGAAAGGGCGTACATAAAATCTGCTAGAACTTTTGTTTTATAAGCGAACAGATAATATGACGTTGATACGTCTATTATTTTCCGCTAATTTTTAAAGTTTTAGCTATATAACACAGGATACTAAAAGGAGGTGGTTTGGTGAAACATTATGGAAATATTTGCGAGATTGATGGTTCTAAGATTGAGCCCGTCTCGTGCATCACTGGTGGTTCACCTTGTTAGCCAAGACCTTTCTATTGCCGGTAAGCGGGCAGGTTTGGCTGGAGAACGGTCTGGTCTATTTATGGAAATGATTCGTGTGATAAAGGAAATGAGGAATGCCACCAATGGAGAATATCCAAAATTTGCAATCTGGGAAAATGTTAGAGGAGCACTTTCCTCAAACAACGGAGAAGACTTCCGATGCGTCTTGGAAGAATTTGCACACATCGTCGAAGCAGACGCTACAATTCCTAAACCTTCGGGAAAAGGCGGAAAATGGTCTAAATCCGGCGCAATTTCCGGTAATGGATGGTCTTTGGCATGGAGACTCTTCGATGCTCAATATTGGGGAGTGCCCCAACGTCGTCAAAGAATCGCGCTTGTCATGGATTTTAGAGGACAACGTGCCGCAGAAATACTATTTGAGCGCACGGGCGTGCCAGGGAATCCTGACGAGAGCATCCCGACGTGGCAAAGCTTTGCCAGAATTACTGAAGAATGCACTGCTAAAGATGATCGAGTGGTGGGAGAAAAAAGCTTTTGTATTGTCGGAAACATGATTGACAGAGAAACCAACATGAACGGGATTGGTGTAAAAGAAGATACTGCTTTTACTATAAACACTATTGACCGTAATGCTGTTGCCTACACTTTAAAGATTCGTTCAGGATGCGAAGGCAATGGCAAAGGCGCACTGGTACAGACCGAGAAGAGTGCAACGCTTTCTACATTGCAAGATCAAACGCTAATCTGCTTGGCAGACAACACCTCTTTACATAATTTAAAACAAAAGATTTGTGTCTTGAATGATCAGGGCGGTAGTGTAATGAATGTTTCTTACGATATTGTAGGAACAATAAGAGCACAAGAGCATGGTTATCAACCAATTGTATTTGAGAGCCATAGTCAAGATGCTCGATATACCCAGCAAGGTAATACAAGTCCGGCTTGTACGGCTCAATGGGGAACTGGTGGCAATAATATGCCGCTTGTCGCTGAAAAGAAAGCATTTGCTATGCAGCGCATTGGTGAATACAAGGAAAGTGAACAAGCGAGCACGATGAAATCTCGTGACTATAAGGATGCTACTGATCTTGTAATTGAAAAAAATGAAGTAAATTGCGCTGGATTCCAGCTTGGTTTTAGACCGGAAAACACTCGTTATTATGACGAGTGCGCAACCACACTTTGTAATGGTACGAGACCAGGATGGACGACAGGGTGCATTCTTAATTGGATTGTTCGCCGCCTGACTCCTGTTGAGTGTGAACGGTTACAGGGTTTTCCTGATGGATGGACCGATATTGGCGAGTGGGTTGACGAGAATGGTAAAAAGCACAAGCCAGCCGATTCTCCTCGTTATAAGGCACTCGGCAATTCGATTGCGTTGCCGCAGTGGTACTGGATTTTCCAGAAAATGAAGTCGTATATCGGTGAGAATCCTACGCTTGGCAGTCTTTTCGATGGGATCGGCGGCTTTCCGCTAGTATTTCAAAGCACATATGGTGAAGGTACTGCCATTTGGGGGTCAGAAATTGATAGCTTTTGCGTTGCAGTAACTAAGAAGCATTTTCCAGAAAAGCAAAGAGGATAAAAATGGGAGCTTTTATTGCAAGACAGCCTAACGGTTTGCTGTGTCGGTTTTCTTCGGTGGTCGATTGTGTCACTGATTACAACATGACCGAAGAAGAATATATCGAGATGTGTGCTGAAAAGGCACGAAAAGAAGCACGAGATGTTCTTGACCATTATATTAAGCCGTTTGAAATGGTTGACAGGTGTTTCTTCCCGAACAACATGACAATCGAAGAACACAAGCGGATTATGAAGGAAATGGAAAAGCCCGTTGACAAAGCAACTCATATTCCGTAATAAGAAAATCTCATAAAAGGCTAATTCAAATAAGAGGTAATGTGATGAACAGCAAAATTCCTGTCAATGTAACCATCGACTCCGGCTCTTTGAGTCTTTCGGCAAGTCCGATTTTCCAGAAGGAAAAGAACACATATCTTTGTCCGTTCTGTGTGACGAAGCTGGAAAAGTTCGAGTGCGAATGCTCTGATTGTCATCGTAAGATGGATTGGAGCCGATGGGCAGATAAGAATGACAAGCACAATTATGCAATTGCTGAAAGTGGTGTGCTATGAAAGATTGGATGCACGCAAAGAAAAAAGAAATTGAGAACATGACTTTCGATGAGGCAAAGGAAATTGTAGAGAAGCAAATCCAACTTGGTAAAGAGGGAGGTCAATGGTGCCCTCGTGAACACACTACTCATGCTTATGAAATGATTCTTAAACGAGCCATCCTGTACGAAAAGTTCGTGAGTTCATATACTGCATTTTTAAAGGAGGAGGGATGCTTATGAATATAGATTTCTTCCAACGGCGTAAGACCAAGCTTGAAGATACTCTTCTTTTAAAAAATCAGGCAGTCGATATGCTTGATTATCTAAAGACGCATTGTATCAACAGCGACCAGTATTGTGCCATTCGAGATTACATTGAAGAAGCTGCGAAGATTCTGGAGAGTGACCTCGAATACGCAAACAACAAGTTGCAGTCCGCATTCAGACCTAAGTATGGCCGGAATAACAGATTGACTCGTGCTCAATCTAAGATGTTCCGTGATAGAGAATATTAAAAATGGGGTGATGCCGCTATGGTGATAAGTAAACATGTTTGTAACTGGTGTGGCAAGGAATATTCTAAGAATCCTTGTGGAGATACAATCTCTATGTATCACGAATTTGGTTATGAAAGCCCGACATGGGATGGTGCGAAGCTACAGTTCTCTTTGTGTCAGGAGTGCTCCGATAAGTTTGCAGGAGTACTCCGAGCGATGTTTACATACGATCCCATTGAAGATTCTCAGTGTTAACGACCCGAAGAGTTGTTAAATATAAGCCATCAATAAACCAGACGGAGGATAATACATAAAATGAATAGTGCATGAATTGATTCAAGACAATAAAAAGAGACATAAGTGATTATCAATGAAACAAAATTATATAAAGGAGACTTGATATGGCAGATAGAATTTTTAATCTTCCTCAGACCCGTGGTTCTTTTGAGATGGCTGGTAAGGTTACCGGCACCCAGCGTAGCAACTTCTATAATGAGAAGGAAACAAAGAGTGGTGCTATGCGCCGTGTTCTGAGTTTTGGCGTTCAGACTTCCAATGAAAACACTTTCTATATTGATTTGGCTGGTATGCCTCGTGATAAGGTTTACTTCTTCCGCCGTGCCGATAAGGACAAGGGCATCGAGAAGGATAAGAAGGAAGTCGCTTGGAAAGATCGCCTGACTTATGTTGCACCGGAAGGCTATGACATGATTGGCGTTAAGGTCGGTGTTACCAAGAAGACGAATGAGTCTGGTAAGGTTATCAACGACAACAAGACTCTGACCGACTTCGATGCAGCCAAGGAGATCTCCGAGAACCTGCATGACGGTGACAACGTGTATGTCCGTGGCAACATTGAATACAGCACTTACAACGGTAAGCACCAGATTCGCTTTGTTCCTACTCAGGTGTCTTTGAGTTCCAAGGAAATTGACTTCGATGCGGAGGGTTTCGAGGAGCTGGCTCTGTTTACTCAGACCATTGTTTACACTGGTTGCCGCAAGAGCGATGAGTGCGATGAGGTAGTTGTCGATGCAAAGATCGTGAACTACAACACCATTGAGGACGCAGAGTTCTTCATTGACTATAAGGCAAACACTCAGAATAAGGTTCTGGCTGATTCTATTCGTAAGCGCCTGAAGCCTTATACTAGCTTCGAGTGTTTTGGCCCTATCGTTAATCAGCAGAAGGTTGAGGAAGTTGAGACCGAGAACATCTGGGGTGGTCCTAATAAGATGAAGCGTCAGGGCACTCCGGCAATTCGCAAGCTGTATATCGAGGGTGTTAATCCTGATTCCTTTGATCCGAATCCCGGCGATAAGGATGCAGAGTCCACCTATACCGAGGATAATATCTCTGAGGCACGGGCAAAGATTGCTGCCAACGCTCAGGCAAAAAAGGACTTTGATGGCAAGGCTGCTGAGAACGACACTTCTTGGTGGGGTGGTTCTAATAAGTCTACTGTAACTCCTGAAGATGAGGAAGATATCAACTGGGGCTAAAATTTTTTAGTCTTAGCTGTGTAATACAGGATACTCATAAAAGAAAAGTTCTATCGTATTTACGTCAAAATAAATATCGTAGATAAGATAAATAATTTTGATAAAAATGGAGGAATTTACATATATGGCTATGATTCGTGATGCAAGTTCTGTTCGTCGTAAGCTTCGTATGCTTCTGTCTGGTGAACAAGGAACTGGTAAATCCCGCTTCGCAATGCAGTTTGCGTATTTTAAGAATCCTGACACGGGCAAGGCATTCCGTGTTCTTTATCTTGATACAGAGACTGGTTCCATTGATGATTACACTGATGAGCTTGAAGCCAATGGTGTCGAGCCTGGTAACGTGCAGATTATTTACACTCAGTCTCTTGCAGAAGTTCAGGATTTCATTCGTGCGGTCGCAAATAATGAGGATATTGAAGACGCGAATGGTAATACCGTCTTAGATGCTGATGGCGAGCCGTTCCGTGCCGATGCCATTGTTGTTGATTCCGCTACTGTTCTGAATACAACTGCAAAACAGGGCCTTACGGTCTTTTCGCAGAAGCGAGCAAAGGTAAAGGCAACTGCTCAGGGCCTTCTTGGTGATGAAAAGGCTGTCAAGATTGAAGGCGCTGGCATGGAGCTGAAGGATTATCAGACTCTGAACTTTAAGGGGCAGTCGCTGATTCTTGATTTGAATGCTTCCGGTGTGAATTACATTGTTATCTGCCGTGAAAAGGATGAAAAGCGTACCAAGATTGTTGATGGAAAGTCTGTTAGCGAAGCAACTGGCCGTAAGATTCCTGATGGTTTCAATGGCATGGAGTACAATGTTAATACGCAGATTCGGTTGTATCATCCGGCAGATGATAATTCTATCACTATGGGTGAAGTCATTAAGGATCGAAGCGGCGTTCATCGTAATGGTGATATTGTCGAAGACCCTATGCTTCTGGAATATCAGGTTGTTATTGACAAGAGCGCAAAGAACAAGAATCTCAGTATTAAGAATGGTCTGAACGATGCTGTTAATACCGAAGTTAAGCTGAACATGCGTGACCTTGGCATTGAAAACGATGAGCCGGATGATGTTCCGGCAGACAAGAGTTCTGAATCTAAAGAGCCCTCTCTGGATGACATCAAGAAAAAGTTGAACGACCTGATTGCCGCAGCTTCTCCTATAAAAAGCAACGCCGCCCGGAAGGCAGTCAAGGCAGCTGGCCTGTCTACCGCATTCCGTTCCATGACTGACATCGAGGAACTGAAGAAGGTTGCCGCAATCATGGAGAAGGAATTGGCTTAATGGAACTAACCCGTAAATGCAAGATTTGCGGGAAGAACATTTTCATCGAGCGAGACCGTAGCACTTTTTTCTACGACAAGACTGGTTTTTACCATAAGGATTGTTTTGTAGAAAAAAAGAAAAATCAAAAACGCCCTTGGACAGATGACCTGCTAAGGGTATTTTTTGACAAAGTGAAAGACACTACGGACAAAAAGGTCGATGATCTTCTTTCCAAAAAGAGAGAGCAAGACCACAATCGTGAGCTTGCACGTATCAAACAGGAAGAGAAAAAGATTCTTTTCAATCATATTCGAGATACATACGCCCCGGCGGTTGTTCCGGGTAGTTTCTACTCGAAACTTACGCAGTTAATTTCCGGTAATTATTACAAATATAGAGGTTCGATTCCTCCGCTAGAGCTCTACGATATGTGGGTTCTAGCGAAGCCCCGACTAGATAAGATAATTGCCGAGAAAGAAGCCAAGGGTTGCGACATGAGCCAGCGATGGAACTACGATTTGGCTGTTCTGCTGGCTCAATATCCTAGTTATCTTGAGCGAAAAGAAAGACTTGCTTCGATTCGCAGTGAAAGCGAAGACAAAACGAAGGAAAATCTGACTGAAACGGTACTGAAACGGATGAAAACAGCACCGAAACAGAGTAAAAACGAGAATGAAATTGATATAAATGCAATTCTCGATGAGATATAAAAGAGGTTGGTAAATGGATAATACGGTTCATGACGCTCAAAGATTGAAGGAGCTTCAGGCACTTCCTCTTGAGCGGAAGATTCAAATCACTCAAAATCGCATCCAAGAATGGTATATGCATTACGACGGTGGTGTGTACGTCAGCTTCTCTGGTGGTAAGGATTCTACTGTACTTGCTCATCTGACGAAACAGTTATTCCAAGATGTTCCGCTTGTGTTTAGTAATACTGGTTTGGAGTATTCGTCAATCCAGAAATTTGCACGAGACGCAGATGCGGTTTTTGTTTATCCCAAGATGGGATTTAGTGATGTGGTCTCTACATATGGTTATCCTCTTATCTCTAAAGAAGTGGCAGAAGCGATTTACTACGCTAGACGAATCAGAAATAGCGGCGCAGCCACCATGAGAGAGAGAGAGAGAGAGAGTAAGAACAACTCTCAGGAAAAGACAAGAACTTCTGGGTTTAAGGACGAACTGTCCGGGAGGTGTCTTTAGCAACCCGTGGCTTTACGATGAAACAGGAGTCTTTCAGGGAAATAGACGGACGATTCTACTTGGTAATGAACCGGGAACTGAAATGCAGGCTGGAACAAAATCCATGTTCAATAAGGAAAAATGGTTGCCAGCAACACAAGAACTTCCGTTTGCAATTTCTCATTACTGTTGTTCAGTTATGAAAAAAGGTCCGATGAAGAAGTACGCAAGGGCAACCAAGCGTAAACCCATTATTGGAACATTGACAGATGAAAGTCGTGTTCGCAAGCAAGCTTGGATTCGACATGGGTGTAATGCTTTTGATAGCAAGTCTCCAACAAGTCAGCCTATGAGTTTTTGGACTGAGCAAGACGTGCTCACTTTCATCAAACAGTCAGGAATTCAAATTGCAGATGTCTATGGCAATATTGTTCCTACGAGTGATAAACAGGATGCGCCATTGTGCTGTACTGGGTGTGATCGTACCGGATGCACGTTTTGTGGATTTGGAGCTCATAACAAGAACGATAATAGATTCCTGACACTTGCCGAACTTGACCCAAAGAAGTACGAGTATAGTATGAACGGTGGGCAATGGGTAGATAATCCAAAGTATGATGCAACTGCACCAGAGTATGATGGCGTATGGAAGAATTGGAACCCGAAGAAAATCTGGGTGCCAAGCAAAGAAGGTCTTGGACTGAGAAAAGTTTTCGATATGTTTAATGAACTGTATCCAAACAACAAAATTCAATATTAAAAAATATAAAGGGAGGTGGATGAGTGGAACTCATTTCAAATATCCCGAACGAAATTCTATTTGTTGGCGCAATTTACAAGCATCCTGACTATTTGGTCGAGTATGGGCATTATGTTAAGAGCAAATACGATTTTGCCGATGAGGCAACAAAATTTTTCTACGATGCAGCGTTAATTATTTACGAAACTCGGACTCAAGAATTTAATAAAACGTCTGTTTTAACGTTTATGGCTGAAGACGAGTCCAGATTGTCACAATATAAGCGGCTGAAGGGCTGGTCAACCATTGAATACTACATGAGCCTTGCGAATGACGATGACATCAAGGGATACTTTAATATCTTGAAGAAATATTCGCTACTTCGTGAGTACCAGAGAAACGGATTTAATATTGAAGGAATCTTGAAGCATCGACAGTTTGAAATGTTTGATGCTCAGGACATTTACAAATTGATTCGTGGCAAGGCCGACAAGATCAATACGGTTATCATTACAAACGATGATGCTGAGATTTTGAATAATGGTCTGCTGCCAATGGTCAATGAACGTCTGAGCGTTCCCGATATGGGTTTGCCGTTCCAGTACCCCATCATGAACGATTTGTTCCGAGGATTGAAGCTGGGCACTGTGATGTTCAATGGTATGCCATCTAACGCTGGTAAGACTAGATACATGATGGCGATTGTTGCATACGTCACATTGGTTCAAAAGCAAAAAGCTCTTTTGCTGCTGAATGAGATGGATCTTGAGTCAGTCCGGTATTGCTTACTGGTCACCGTCATCAATAATCCTGAGTTTCAAGAGTTGCATGGTCATCGCTTCCACAAGGATGAGCGAGAAATCACCCTTGGAATGTATCGGGATGCAAAAGGAAACTTCATCTTCCGAAAGCAAAACGAAGATGGAGAATACATAGAAAGCATTGATGAGTTTACCGCCCGTGTCTACGAGGAAAGCGAAGAGTATCGCAATGTGCTTGATGTTTGCCAGTGGATTGAGAGCGAATCACAAGGCTTGATTATCGCAAAGGATGTTTCTGCTGATTATAGTGATAAGTCTCTGCGATTTGAAATCCAGAAGGCAGCTCTCACTCAGGGAGTTAAGTATGTGTTCTACGATACTCTAAAGAACGACATTGCATCTATTGGTGAATGGGCAGCGTTCAAGGTCACGGCCACCGAGCTTGAAGAAATTGCGAAAAATCTAAAGATCTTTATCTACGGTAGTATCCAGTTGGCTGAAAATGCCCATGAGTATCTTCCTGATGAACTAAATTCAAACAACATTGCTGAGTCAAAAATGATTAAGCATGTTGCTTGGACAATGGTTCTGTTTAAGGAGATTCCAAAAGATAAGTTCGTGAAGTATCAATATATATCTCATGACCCTGAGTGGGGCGGTGACTGTGCCCATCGGCTAAATCCAGATAAGCGGTATTACGTTGGAAACATCGATAAAAACCGTTTTGGTGAGAAAAAGAAAATCATGTTTGAAGTGAATTTGAACCAGAATGTCTGGAAAGAGGTCGGTGTCTGCACCAGAAAGTAAGGAACTACAATGGTAAATATCGCAGATCTGAAAAATTACATTCTTGAAGAAAAACAGATTGAGCCGATTCTGGAGGAACTTGGGTGTCATCATATCAGTCACAAGACTGGTTATTACCAGTGTGCAAATCCAGATGGCGACAATAGAACGGCACTCTGCATTTACGAGAATGAAAATCTTACTGCGGTAGATTACACACGAGATATTGCCAATGGAAAGACCAGTTATGATTTGATTTCTGTCGTCCAGTTCTTTCTGGAACTGTCTTTCCCAAAAGCTATTAAACAAATCTGCGAATGGGTTGGGCTTGACTATTATCACAACTTTGAGGAAGACCTTCCTAAAAGTATGTTGATTTTAAAAGAGCTCATTGCCATGCAAAATGAAGGTGAAGAACACGAGGATGACCGTCCGATAGTCCCCATCTCCGAAGCTATCCTCGGTTATTATAAACCTTATGTGAACCAGATTTTTGCTGACGATGGGATATCTTATGAGACGCAGCAGGAATTCGAGATTGGCTTTGATGAACTGACAAATAGAATCACGATTCCAATCAGAGATGAAATTGGTACTCTGGTTGGTGTAAAGGGAAGATATTTTGGTAAGCCGCCTGAAGGTGAATTAAAGTATCTGTATCTTGAGCCGTGTGCCAGAAACCGTATTCTGTATGGTTTGTTTAAGACAGAGCCGTATATCAAGAATGAAGGTCTGGTATATGTTGGTGAGGCTGAAAAGTCTGTCATGCAGATGTGGAACATGGATGTCTGTAACTGTGTGGCGACTGGCGGCAAGAAGGTTTCACAGAATCAAATTGAAATTTTGACACGTCTTTGCGTTGATATTTGTTTTGTCTTTGATAAAGACGTTCAGCTTAGTGAGCTTATGGTTCTCGCCAATCGATTTGTCGATGGCGTAAGTGTGTATGCTGTAGTAGATGATAAAGGGATTCTGGATGAAAAAGAAGCCCCAACTGACAATCCTGAAAAATTTAAGGCATTGATTGAGAACTGCGTTAGGAGAATTAAATGAATGTAAAGCTATGGAAGGGAAGTAGGAACGACCTATCAGACCCGATCGGAACGATTATGGAGAATAGAGGAATTGAGGATTATAAGACCTACATGAATCTGGATGATTCTTGCTTAAATTCTCCGTGGATGCTGGACAATATCGAGTATGCCGTCATGATGTTGAATAAACACCTTTGGAAAAAGTCTACCATCTCTATCCTTGTGGACTGTGATGTGGATGGTTTTACAAGTGCTTCGATGATGTTTCAGTATTTGAAAACAATTGGTTATTTTGGAAAAATCAATGTTCTGCATCATAGTGGCAAGGAACATGGACTCTCTAAAGAAATTGAGGTCCCACCTGAAACTACCTTGCTGATTATTCCTGATGCTGGCAGCAACGATGTTGAACAGTGTAAGGAACTTCGTGATAAGGGTATCGATATTCTGATTCTTGACCACCACATCTGCGATAGAGAGAATCCTTACGCAGTAATCGTCAATAACCAGAATGGTACATATCCTAATAAGGAATTGTCTGGTGCTGGCGTTGTGTATAAGTTCCTTCAGGCTGTTGATGAAGATAATTGGACTGATGTTGCAGACCGGTATCTTGATCTGGTGGCTGTCGGAAACATCGGGGATGCTATGGATATGCACTCGCATGAAACAAAGCGCCTTTGCACGAAAGGTCTAGCACGAATTGTAAATCCGATGATTTGTGCGTTGATTGAGGCTAATAGTTTCAACATTAAGGATGATCCGACCATCAATGATATTCAATTCTACATCGTTCCGATGATGAACGCACTGATTCGTGTTGGCTCATCCGAGCAAAAGAAGCGGATGTTCCGTGCAATGGTCGGTGAGGAACAGACCTTCCAGTATACTCCGACTCGTGGCAAGAATGCCGGTGTCACGATTGATGAGACTCTGGCGCAGCATGTAGCTCGTGAGTGTTCGTCTTGTAAATATCAGCAAAACAAGATTAAGGATAAGGCTGTCGCGGAACTTCAAAACTGGATTTCTAAGTATGGAGCGGATAGAAGTAAAGTTTTATTTTGTAATTCCACTGGCATTCTGGACAGTAATTTGACTGGCGTTGTAGCAATCAAGCTGGCTGAAATGTATGGTAAACCTTGCGTACTACTTCGAGAGATGGCCTGCCCTGAAGAACCAGATGAGAATCAAGAGTATTTTGGTGGTTCAATGAGAAATCCTGACGGTTCTCCGATTGAAAGCCTAAAGGAGTTTTTGATGAGCACCGGAGATTTTGAGTCGGTTCTTGGTCACGATAATGCCGCTGGCGTAAAAATCAAGAAAAAAAACGTACCAAAGGCTATTGCGGATTGTGACGAACTGCTCAAAGATGTCACTATGAGTAAGGCAATCGTAGTTGATTTTGATTTTGACTATAGTAGGCTGACCGTTGCATTGCCGAAGACAATGTACGAAATGCATAAAATCTGGGCACAGGGAATCTCCGAGCCGTACTTCTACATTAAAAACATTCCGCTGATTCATAGTGGATGTGCTCCGATGGGAAAGAACGGAAATATGTGGAGATATTCTGACGAAGAGAAGGGCATTGATTTTGTGTGCTTTGCAGATAATGGCCGGATGATTGGCTGGATTAACAATGACTTTTATGGGGGTCAGGAAGAAAAATACATCAATGCTGTATGCCGGTTATCTTTAAACCAGTACGGAAACAAAGTGACTCCGCAAGCACAGATTGTTGATTTTGAGGTGGTATGATATGGGAAATTGGAAACGTGCTATCGCCATCGACTTTGATGGCACTCTCTGTAAGAATAATTATCCTGATATCGGTGAGCCAAATTGGAATGTCATTTATCAAGCAATTCAGGAACAGAAACACGGTGCGGGTCTGATTCTCTGGACTTGTCGTGAAGGAAAGCTTTTGCATGATGCAATGGAGGCTTGCTTTGATTGGGGTATTCAGTTTGATGCAATCAACGAGAGTCTTCCTGAGTGGAAAGAGCATTTTGGCACTGCTCCTAGAAAGGTTGGAGCTGATGAATATTGGGATGATAAGGCTGTAAAAGTAAAGGATGGAGAGTTGGTTGACAATGAATAAAGTGGATAATTACGATTTGTCATTAAATTTGCTTGACAAAGCACATCAATCACTTGCACATACTATTGCAGATTTAGAACTACTTCGGGAGGGCACAGCATTTAATCAGATTTTAAATGATGGTGCTCATATTATTGAACCTGATGAATTGACTCATATTCTTGATAAATTTGCAGAGCAGCATCCAGATTGGGAGATTTGTATCGAAACTGACCACGGATCGGTTAGTGAGAAATTCAAGATGGATCATGTTTTTTACGAAGGAATGGGAGATATGATTGTTCTTGATTTTGAGTGAGGTGACGGATGGTTTATATTACAGGTGATATTCATGGCGATTTTAATCGGTTTTTAGAATTGGGAAAGTTTTGCCATAAACATAATCTTGGAAAGAATGACTGGATTATCTGTCTTGGCGATGTCGGCCTAAATTACTACGGTAAGGATTATCCTCGCGAATGGAGCATTAAGACGATTGCGGCAGATATTCCTGTGAATCTGTTTTGTATTCATGGAAATCATGAACGCCGTCCATCTCGCAAGGATGGCTATAAGACAAAGAAAATCAGTGGAGATATTTGCGGTAAGGTGTGGCATGACCCACATTATCCAAATCAGTATTTCGCTATTGATGGCGAAGTCTATCAGATTCTTGCTGACAGGGAAGTATTAAACTGTCTTGTTTGCGGCGGAGCATATTCTGTGGACAAGTATTATCGGCTTATGCGTGGCTACAGGTGGTGGCCTGAT
>ENA-OPWW01000889-OPWW01000889.1-human-gut-metagenome-genome-assembly--contig:-NODE-889-length-12975-cov-1.652941_pt1 | contig 12975 bp, 7 predicted proteins | sample MGYA00241513_ERZ502018 | MGnify/ENA primary metagenome ERZ502018 (study PRJEB25962, sample SAMEA2042987) | human gut metagenome | biome: human gut; feature: human-associated habitat; material: faeces...
TTAGTTATTTTTATATATTACTAATTTTATTTTTGGCTACATCCTTGTATTGCGATTCCGAATGAGGTCAGACTTATGTTATATCCATTTACTGCTATTGTTGGTCAAGATGAAATGAAGTTGGCCCTGTTACTCAATGCTATTAATCCATCCATTGGTGGTGTGTTAATCGAGGGGGAAAAGGGCACTGCCAAATCTACGGCTGTCCGAGCTTTGGCGAACCTATTACCCCCTATGGAGACAGGGGCTACGGCCATGACTGTTGTAGAATTACCTATCAATGCTACAGAGGACCGTGTTGTAGGATCTATCAATTTAGAAAAAGCACTACAGGACGGTGTGAAAGCTTTTGAGCCAGGCATTTTGCACGCAGCACATCAAAATATTCTCTATGTAGATGAGGTTAATCTATTAGATGACCATATTGTAGATATTTTACTTGATGTAGCAGCTATGGGTGTCAATACGGTAGAGCGTGAAGGGGTGAGCCACTCTCATCCATCTCGTTTTATCCTTGTAGGAACAATGAATCCCGAAGAGGGTGACCTTAGACCTCAGCTGCTAGATCGTTTCGGTTTATCCGTCATGGTCTATGGTGAGCATGATCCAGCACAACGGATGGAGGTTATCAAGCGCCGCCTCGCCTTTGGCGACAATGCTGAAAGCTTTGTAGCGTCTTACAAGGAATCAGAACGTAGCCTGCACGAACGTTTATTACAAGCTCGTGAAGTATTGCCAGGCATCATCCCATCTGATGATGTGTTGTTGCAAATAGCGAGTATCAGCATAGGTGTCGGCGTTGATGGACATCGCCCAGACATTACGATGATGCATACGGCTCGTGCTCATGCAGCCTTTCACAGTCGCAACCAAATTACAGCGGAAGACCTCAAGGTGGCGGCACGATTAGCTTTAAAACATCGCTTACGTCGCTTGCCATTTGAAGAACAAGGTTACGATGAGGAGCGCATTGATACAGTGGTATCGGCAGTGCTTGAGGGCTAGTTATGGAAACATCTGTACAAGAGGCCCTCAAAATAGGCCTTGTAAACGACCAGATTCATACCATTGTTATTTCTGGAGGTACCGGTGTTGGTAAAAGCTATGTACTTCGTCAGTGCCTCGAGAAATGGCAAATTCCATATCGTTTGATACCTGTTTATATAGATACTTCACAACTACAAGAGTCCATCGATTTTGAAGCATCCCTTGCACAGGGTAAGATGGTTATGGCATCTGGCTTATTAGGTGATACGAGTAATCGATGCTGGGTTGTCGATGATGCTCACGTTCTGTCGCCTGAAGTCCGTCATGCACTATTGGTAGAAGCGAAACGTCGTCAAATACTACTGATACTGACCATAAATCATGAGGATAGAACTTTAGATGATGCGGAGTGGGAACTCGTAGATGTGCATGTATCTATGGATGCACCTACACTACAATCTAAGGTGAAGGTGTTACGACGAAGGCGAGATGAAATTGAGCCTTCATCTGAGGATTTATTGAGCCTAATAGATCCTAAACGAGTTCAATCTATAGTTGTTCCTGATGCTATGCTTTCACTGGCTATATCCTATGCATTGCAAGCTCGAACCGTAGGTCATGGAGCAGAGTATGTATTATTACAAGTTATGAAATCCCTAGCAGTTATTGATGGCAGCTCTTACTGTAAGCCGTCGCATGCGGAACAAGCCGCTCTCTATGTACTACCTCATCGCATGAAACGCAATGATACACCTGAGTCTCAGACTTCACAAGGAGAGGCATCTAATAGTGCGAGTGACCAAAACCAGTTGCAGGAGAATACCGAATCAGCAACGGATGATTCGGATGTAGACGACTCTAATAACTTTGATTCCGGAGATTCCAAGCGTGATGAATCCCATTCTGACGAGTTAAATACTAATGGGCGGGATAATTTAAATAGCGATGGTCATGACGGCTCAAGTGATATAGATTTTGATGATGGTAAATCATGGACATCCAATCATCCAGAAACATTAGATTCTACAGCGAATGAGTGGGGAACTTCTGATTCAATGAATACTCATAGTGACGCATCTAATGGAATATCTTCTTTATGTTTGCCCGATACTGTTGCCCGTATAGCTAACCAGTTCTTTCAATGGAAATTGCAATCTTCTAAAACAGTAGATCGTCAGTATCGTAAGGGTTCTGGTCGTCGTCTCATGACTAAAACAAAGGATACTAGGGGGCGCATGATTCGAGTCTATCAAGATGAACATGCTTTAGAGGATTTGGCCTTAATTGACACATTGCGTGCAGCCGCACCGTATCAACGATTGCGAGCCGTTGAAAGGGTAACGCCATTACAGGCAGATACCCCATTAAATGTGGTAGAGCGATCTGTTACATCGGAATGCTTATGTCAAAAGGCCCCACAAACAGAGCATCATGATTTAAAAGGGCTATCTATTGTAGTAAAACCCCAAGATTACCGCCGAAAAGCTCGTGAAAAGCGGATCGGTGCGTACCAGCTTTTTGTAGTGGATGCTAGTGGCTCTATGGCAGCCCGCATGGAGGCAACTAAGGGCGCTATTTTGAGCCTCTTGCGTGACTCTTATGTTCACCGTGATTCGGTGGGACTCATTGTATTTCGCAAGGACTCCGCAGAGGTATTATTGCCTTTCACCCGTAGCGTAGAGCGAGCAGAGCGATTGTTAGCAAAATTGCCAACGGGGGGCAAGACGCCATTAGCCAAAGGTTTACGAGTAGCCTATACTATGTGTGATAGATTGCTTCGCAGACATTCGGCGGAGCGGATTCAAATGATTTGTATTACCGATGGTCGTGCTACTTCAGGTGATTCAGAGAATCCAGTAGCAGAGGCAAAACAATGGGCTCGTATTCTAGGAACGCTACCTGTAGATTGTATAGTTATCGATACGGAAACGGGCTTTATCAAGCTCGGCTTAGCTAAGGAATTGTGTAAATTAATGAATGGCAGTTATTATGCGATGGACTCTATTACGTCAGATAGTATTTTGCGCGTATCGCGGAGGTAGATCATGAGTCGTCTCATGTATATTTCTAATTTAGGAAAACAAATCCAATATATAGAACAGGCTGTTGCCACCTATCCTGAATTGATACAAGGCGAGGTGGATATATGCAATATGAAAAAGGCCCCTCTCTGGGATGGGGCCTTTGAAAGTCGCCTACGCGCTGCAGATGTCGTTCTCGTAACGAATATGGGGGTTGGCTTAGATTCGCCATTTTTAGAACGTCTAGAGCGTTGGCTGTATGCGCATCATCCTAAGTATTGGATTGATGTGGTAGAGCCTAAGAAAACAGATATTCTCTATCGCAATATAGACGAAAATCAACGGAGATTTCTTGAAAGCTATCGCCGCACCAGTGGCGTCATGAACTATGTGCGCCTTATTAACGGTGCTTTCAGTACAAAACCGATCTCTGAATGGGAGGAACCTGACCACATTCCGTGGCAAGCCATCATGGGCCGCGATGGAAACATCTACGAAACCTATGATGAGTTCATGGAGGCCGAAGGAAATCCAGATTGGCCGTCCATCGCGGTGTATTTCTATCGCGACGAATGGATTATGGGGGATATTTATTACCAACAGGCCTTGTTTGAAGAGATTTATAAACATGGTTACAACCCGATTATCTTTTATGGACAGTATGGCTCGAATCCTCGTGTAGGCATTCCTAATATGAAGCTGTCCATGAATCATCTCTTTGGTAAGGATGTATTCCCCTTTGATGTGCTCATAAATACTTGTAAATTCTCCTATCAGTCCTTAGGGGCGCAAACTTTGGAGGAATTAAAGTTACAGGATGTGCCTATTATTCAGGGCTATACCATATACATGGATGAGAAAACCTGGGCTGCAGACCCGCAAGGCGTGACGCCTTTAGATGTGAATTTATCTATATCACAACCTGAGCTCGATGGCGTCATTCAGGGTGGCGTCGTGGCGTGTCAAACCTTTGATGAGCGTGGTCACTATGTGTATCTACCTGTAAAAGAACGCATTGCTGCTATTGTAGAACGGGCCATTAAATGGTCTAAATTACGACATATTCCAGTATCGGAGCGAAAGGTAGCTATTATCTTGCATAACTATCCGCCTAAAAATTCCAATATTGGTTCCGCTGCAGGACTTGATACACCTGAATCGGTACGACGACTATTACAGGTCATGCAAGACGAGGGCTATACTGTAGATACTGTGCCAGAAACGAGTGCAGAGTTGATGGATATAGTCACATCTCATATGACGAATGACAGGTCTATGCTCACTGATGAACTCTTAGCTTCTGCAGAAGGGCGTTTGAGTAGTGCTGATTACAAAGCGTATTTTGAAATGCTGCCAGCAGATACGCAAAAGTCTATGATCGAGTCTTGGGGCGCGGCGCCTGGAGATGTATTCGTCTACGATGATGACGTGATTATCCCTGGTTTCTCCAATGGCAATCTGTGGATTACGGTGCAGCCACCCCGCGGGTTTGGGGAGAATGTATCGGCTATTTATCACGATCCTTGCTTGCCACCACCGCATCAATACTTGGCCTTCTACCACTGGGTTCGGAACGTCTTTGAAGCGGATGCAGTCATCCATGTAGGAACTCATGGCTCATTAGAATGGCTGCCTGGTAAAGGCGCTGGCCTCAGTGCTAGTTGCTATCCTGAAATTGGTATATCCTCGTTACCTAATATTTACCCGTACTGGACGACTATTATTGGTGAAGGTATCCAAGCTAAGCGGCGTAGCTCCGCTTGCTTAGTAGGACACCTGTCGCCACCGATGACGACGGCCGGGCTCTACGATGAGTTTGAAGAATTAGAAGCCTTACTCGATGAACATAGTCATTTTGAGCAAGAGCATCCTGAGAGTGTATCGGATATAGAGAACGTGATTCGAGAGAAAGCCATGGCGTGTCATCTCATCGATGAAGAACAAGGCGTTGCAATGGAGATGGACGATCTTATTACAGCTGTTCATGAAAAGTTAAGCGACCTAAAGCATATGCAGATGAGAAATGGCTTGCACATTTTAGGGCAAGGACCTGAAGGTGTAGAGCTAGAGGAATTTATTACCGCCATTGTACGGACGCCACAAGGGGATATTGCATCGGGTCTTGAAATCTTAGCCGAAGAATTAGGTTATGATTGGTCCTATATAGAGCAACATGCAGGGGACGTAAATGACGAGGGGATTCGTTATAGTCACATCATTGATCAAATTTGGAACGAACTGCGTGCGTTTGTAAGGTATGTGGTGAATACACCAGATTATACAGTACCAGAACGGCTAGCGCCTTTGGCCGCAGTCATTGTACGCGAGTACATACCTAAATTAGGGCAAACAAAGAATGAGATTACATCCATTTCGCAGGGCTTGCAGGGAAAATATGTTGAACCCGGCCCTGGTGGGGCTCCTTCCAGCGGTCAAGTTGATGTATTGCCTACGGGGCGGAACTTCTATGGCCTCGATGAACGGGCACTACCCACAAAGATTGCTTATCAGCTAGGGATAGACTTGGCAGACAAAGTCATTGCTGACTATATCTTAAACGAACAACGGTACCCTGAAACGGTAGGCATCATTCTCTGGGCTAGTAGCAACTCTAGAAGTCACGGCCAGTGTTTAGGGGAATTTCTTTATTTATTGGGCGTTCGCCCTAAATGGCAGTCCAATGGTCGCATTTCAGGCCTAGAGGTGATTCCTTTAGAAGAATTACAACGACCTCGTATCGACGTAATGGGTCGCATCAGTGGCCTCATTCGAGATATGATGCCTACTGCCATTAGTTGGCTCGACAAGGCTGTTGAACTGGTGGCAGACTTAGATGAACCACTAGAAGATAACTATGTGAAAAAGCATATTCACGATGATGTAGATTGGCTCGTGGAGCAAGGTGAGGATCCTTTGTTGGCTACTAAAAAGGCGCGACTCCGTATCTTCGGTGACCCGCCACAGGCCTATGGCACCGGTGTGGGCGCTTTGATAGAAGGCAAAAACTGGCAGTCCGTAGAAGATATTGCGCAAGTATACAGTAAGTGGAGTAGCTTTCACCTGCATCAGGATATTCCACAAGATATGCGCTTATTCCAACGTCGCCTCACTACGATGGATGTGACCATTAAGAATGAAGATAATCGAGAAACGCATATTCTGAGTGCTGACGATTATTATAGCTATCATGGTGGTCTCATTGCAGCAGTGCGGACTGCAAAGGGCAGTGCGCCTCGCGCCTATGTGGGGGATAGCACCGACCGTAGTCGCGTTGTGATGCGGTCCTTGTCGGATGAGCTGCGCCGCGTTGTGCAAGGGGAAACACAAAACCCTAAATTTATCGAAGCTATGATGAATCATGGTTACAAAGGTGCATCAGATATGTCCAATGTGGTATCCCATAGCTTTGGTTGGGATGCGACGAGCGATATAGTGCCCGACTGGGTCTATGAAGGTTATGCTAACAAGTATGTTTTAGATACAACGGTGCAAGACTGGATGCGTGATGTAAATCCGTGGGCCTTGCAGCGCATTGCGGAAATTTTGTTAGAAGCCGCTCAACGTGGCTACTGGGATGCATCTCCAAAGATGCTAGAGAATTTGCAGTCCTTATATATTTCCATAGAAGGTGTTATAGAAGGTCGTTAGTATGAAACAAAGAATATCTATTATATGTACCATAGTCATGATGGTACTTCTGGTGTTCGGCTGTGGTCCTAAACAGCTGGGAACTACGGGCGCCACACATCAGGTGACGGATGGTACCGGCACTGTTGTTACGGTCCCTAGCGAGCCAAAGCGTGTCGTTCCTATTGCAGCGAGTACAGAGGATATAGTCCTATCCTTGGTTGATCCAAGCCGCGTAGCCGCTGTTGGTACGGTACCTAATAATGTGCCCGACGCGTCGGCTAAGGTAGAGAAACATGTGAAAGCATCTGCTGAGTCCATGCTCTCTGTACAGCCAGATTTAGTATTAGTACCCAATTGGATGTCTCCAGATGCGATTGGGGAAATGCGCAATATGCAGATTCCTGTTTATGTATATAAAACGCCTACTACGGTAAAAGAAGCAAAAGCTACTATTCATGAGATTGCCGGTCTATTACATGCATCTGATGAATCCATGATTGCCAGCATGGATGCAGATTTGAAAACTGTAGAAGAATTGACCAATAAGCATAGTGGAGAACGTCCTTTGGTGGCGTTTTATTCCCAATTTGGTTTAACAGGCGGCAAGGGTTCAACCTTTGATGATATGTGTAACTATTTGAAGGCAAATAATGCAGCCACTCAAATAGGGTTAGGCCCTTTTGATAATGGGACGAGAGAGGATTTAATAAAATCTAACCCTGATATTATTTTTATTCCTTCTGTGGCCTATACTTCGGATGGCACTACGCCAGCAACGGCAGATCAGCTTTATTCTGATCCTGCGTTGCAAGGTGTTAAGGCCATCGCCAATCGTCGTGTGTATCTCGTAGATTCCTCGCAGGTCATGAGTTATTCTCAATTTATGACCCGTGCAATGGTATCTATGGCACAAAATATTTATAGTATGTAATTTATAGTTTGATGTGTGTGGAGGGTTTTATGAAAGTATCAAAGAAACAACGTTTATCTCTATATGTGGGATTAGCTCTTGTATTTGGTAGCACAATTAGTGCACCTAGCGTATTAGCTGCTGATGCACAAAATTCTCATACCATTGTCGTTACTGCAACGCGTAGTGAACAACAGCTTTCACAAGTACCAGCTAGCGTAGGTGTAGTCACAGGCGACGATATCCGCGAACGTCACGCGACTAATATGAATGAAGCGATGCGTATCGTACCGGGGGTAGATATCAATACGTACGGTGGTGGTGTAGGTTACACGAATTCTAATGCGTTCCGTATTAATGGTTCCGACCAAGTACTATATTTAGTGGACGGTATCAATATGGGCGCGGCTGGCGTGAATCCACCGATGACAATTTTGAAAGATATGTCTAGCATTGACCGCGTAGAAGTTCAACGTGGTGCAGGTTCTACATTATACGGTTCTGGTGCCATCGGTGGTGTGGTCAACGTAATCACGGCGAAACCTGAAGAAGGTGTTCAAACTAAGCTTCGTATGATGGGGGGCAGCAATGATTTAGAACAATACGCTCTCTTGAACGAAGGTAGCAAAAACGATTGGTACTGGCGTGTAGGGTACCAAAAAGATATCATCGGTTCCTATAAAGATGGTCATGGTAAACGCATTCCGCAACATGGCAACAGCCATACGGGTTCCTTCATGGTAGGCAACAAAATCAATGACAAAAATGATGTGAAGGTATTCTATGATACCTATCGCGGCGATGTGATGTATTCTGACCACTTGGGTGCTCTCAATCACATTCGTTATGGTACAGAAGCAAGTGATTCCTTCCGTGCAGTTTGGAATAATAACATCAACAAACGTTGGAGCCATCAATTGTACGTATTAGATAATCATTATAAAACTAAATATGATGGTTATTTAACAGATATTAAGACTCGTGCGTTTGGTGACCAAGTGACGTATAAAGCAAAAGATCATACCGTAGTTGGCGGTATTGATTGGCGTCAAGATAAGGTGCTTAATATGGGTGGTGTAAAACTTACGAATACATCTTACTTCGTACAAGATGAGTGGAAGGTTGCTCCAAAATGGACTGTAATTCCAGGTGTTCGCGTTGACCATCACTCTGCATTTGGTACACATACATCTCCATCCATTAGCGTTGGCTACGATGTGAATGCTAAAACGAATGTATATGCAGCGTATAAAGAATATTTCTTGGCCCCTACACCATATCAACTCTTTGATGGCACAAATGGCAACCGCAATTTGAAACCTGAAACAGGTCATGAATGGAGCTTAGGTGTTCATCATAAATTCGGTAAAACTTGGAACAGCAATCTCAGCTTCTTTAGTCGCAGTACAAAAGATAAAATTGGTTGGGTAATGACAAACCCTGCAGCGTTCTCAGGTGAATACCGCAATTTTGATACAGAAAAAGCATATGGCATCAATGCAGATGTCCGTAAACAATTGACGAAACATTTGTCTGCTCGCCTTGGCTATACGTATACACATATCGATGCAACGCCTACGCGCAAAGCTAATCGCGATGGGTATGTTCCTAAACATGCGGTTAATGCAGGTCTCGATTACAACGATGCTAAATGGGATGCTCATTTAGATATTCGCGGTGTCATCGACCGTCCAGGTCCTGCGGCTAATATCTTCCCTCGTACAACGTATTGGATTACTGATATTAGTGCTAACTATCGCGTGCGTGAAAATGTGACTGTATTTGGTCGAATTAATAACTTATTTGATACATATTATGCAGAACAATCTAGTGTTCGCTATGGCCATGCAGGTGATTGGTGGCCAGGTCAAGGTCGCAACTTCCGTTTAGGTATTGAAGTTACTATCTAATTTGCTGGTTAAGAATAAAAATTGATAAGGCTGTAAGCTACAATGATAAAACTATAGATTTTCTCTTGTAAAAGCACTATAATAGAATGTATCTATATATATCAATGTATGCGTATTACAGCCTTATTTTTGTGTAAGGCGTTTATTTAGAGGAGTTGGATTCTGTATGGAACTACCGGTTTTATCCCCGTATATGATGGCTCGCAAGCCGTCGGGGATCCGCATGGGGCAAATTAAATTTTTAGAGCGAAAGAACCCACCTATTTTGGTTAATGGTTCTATTGGTAATGTTATGCGTCCTATGCATCCCGCCATGCAGCGCCGACTATTTACTCTAGGCGGACCAAATAGTCCTTTCAGTACAGGCATCGTGCCATATGTACCAACAACGGGGACCGATGAATGCCGTGAAGCATTCTTGCATATTTTGCGCAGCCAAGGTTTCGATACAACAGGCCTTAATGTACTCGTTACAGATGGTGCGTCCATGGCGATGGAAATCATCATGCTCGGCGTATGTGGTGGTGCAGGCGAAGAGGAACGCCCTCTCTTGATGTTCAACCCTTCTTATACAAACTATGATGCAGTAGGTCTTCGCATAGGCCGTAAAACGGTTACTGTAGAGCGGGAGCTTAATGAAAATGGTGAGTTTGAATTGCCGTCCGTAGAGACTGTAGAGAAGCGTATTATCGACACAAAACCTGGTGCGTTGCTCATCATTCCTTATGACAATCCGACTGGTCAATTGTTTAGCAAAGAAACGCTCATTGAATATACAAAATTGTGCGTTAAACATAATTTGTGGATTATCTCTGACGAAGCGTACCGCGAATTGGCTTATGAAAAGGGGAAAGAAACATCTAGTATTTGGGCTTTAACCGATAAAGATGTGCCTGGCATCGAAGGCCGCCGTATTAGCCTTGAAACAGCTAGTAAGGTTTGGAATGCGTGTGGCCTTCGCATTGGAGCTATCATTACGGATAATAAATTATGCTATGAAAAATCTGTTGCGGAATATACGGCAAACCTTAGCGCTAACACCTTGGGCCAATATATCTTTGGCGCTTTGAAGCATGAGTCCTATGCGCAGTTGCACAACTGGTATGAGCAACAACGCGACTACTATCGTCAAATGATCTTTGAGCTCCATAAAGGGTTTAAAGAGGTAGAACCGGATTTTATCGTGTCTCGCCCTGAAGCATCTATTTACTTTGTAATCGACGTGAGAAAGGTGGCAAAACCTGGCTTTGACGGTGTAGAGTTCGCGTCCTGGTGCGCCGAACACGGTGCAGTGAGCCTTGATGATGGTAAGGAATATACACTCCTCATGGCGCCGCTCAATGGTTTCTATAGCGGTAAAAATGGTGATAATAACCCTGGTAAAACACAATTGCGCGTGTCGTTCTGTGAAAATCCAGAACTATTGCGCTTGGCTCCTGAGTTATTATCTAAACTATTCAGAGCTTATGAAGCACAACGAAATGTATAAACGTAAAGAGTGCCATTCCCAAAGGGAGGCACTCTTTTTGCATTGTAAGTTATCATTATGAGTTATAAAGATACTATGTATGGTATAGTATTACATAAAAAAGAGCTATAATATTCAAAATTATAGCTCTTTTCGTTTTTCCCTAGATATGGTAAGTAGGGAAGGGCTTTTATTTACTTTCTTCATCATGATGCGGTCCCTTAGTACGTATTTCGACTGCCAGTTGCTCGCTAGGTATGGAGCTTTCTTCAGTTGCTGGATATGAAGTGTCTTCTAAGATAACCGTTTCTAATAATTTGTCAATTTCATCAGACTGGATGGATACTTCTTTGTTGTACCATTCGCCAAATTCGCGAATAACTTCTTCGTTGCGACGGAAATAGGTATATTGGTCGATTTTACGCGATTCTACAAGTTCAGCATTTTCTAAAATGCTCATAAATGTAGAAATAGAAGATTGAGATACACCGCAGCGCTTTTGTATACTCTTAACGCTTACACTATATGGAAAGTCGATAAGCGTATTAGCATGTACTTGTACACCGAATTCTTTCTCTGGGTGTTTTAGCCACAATATAATATCTAACCGATGCGGATTGGATAATGCTTTCAAGATTTTTAACGGGTCCATAGGGCCTCCTCTTAATTAAAAAATAACGAGTTCCCAACCTTGACCGTGGACTTGCATTATGCGGTCGTATTATACGCGTCTTGCTCCGTATAGGGTTTTTGCTACCTTTATCATACGCTACTTTTCTTGTGAAAGCTAGACTTACTTATAAATTTCACGAATTGATGAATTTTATTGCACTTATTTAGAACGGAAAGTATACATTAGTATTAATATATAATGAGTATATATACAACCTGTAGAGACTTTTATAATATATTTCTGAAAAATATAGAATATATTCATCTTTCTGTGATAATTTTTAAAGGTATTTTGGTTCTAAATAGAGAAATATATATACTATATGAACTTATGTAAGTCTAAGCTTTCATTTAAAGGAGCTGAGTATATGGCAATTGATCGCAATGAAACATTTGATGTTATCGTTGTTGGCGCAGGGCCAGCGGGTTCTGCGGCAGCATTACGCCTTGCGGAGCAGAGGGTAAAAGTTTTACTTATCGAACGTGGAACCGCACCAGGTGCTAAAAATATGATGGGTGGACGCATCTATACGCACTCTTTGGAGCGTCTTGTGCCGGACTTTAGAGACCGTGCGCCGTTGGAACGAAAGGTAACAAAAGAGCGCATTTCTATTGGTACAGGTAATGAAATGACCACCATCGAGTATAGTTATGAAGATGGTGAGCCTAATGAAGAATCCTACGTAGTATTGCGTGCTAAATTTGATAAATGGCTAGCAGAAGAGGCAGAGAAAAAAGGGGCTCTCCTCGTGTCTAATGTACAGGTAACAGAGCTTATTACCGAAGGCGAAGGAAAACGTCGCCGCGTAATAGGGGTTCGCTGTCACGATGAGGAAGTATATGCAAAACTAGTTGTCATCGCAGAAGGTTCTAATACATTATTATTGGAACAGGCTGGTCTTACAGGCCCTACAGATCCAAGAACAATGGCTGTAGGGGTAAAAGAGGTATATAAACTCAAAAAAGAGGATCTTGAAAATCGCCTTATGCTATCTGGCGATGAGGGGATGGCATGGCTTACATTGGGCGATATGACCGATGGCCTATTAGGTGGTGGCTTTATTTATACGAATAAAGATAGTCTTTCCGTAGGTATGGTTGTAGGCCTTGAAGATATCGGTAAAGCTACTAAATCGGTAGATGATATGCTGTTAGCTTTCACAAACCATCCAAGAATCGCACCATTATTGAAACATAGCCAATTAAAAGAGCATAGTGCCCATCTCGTACCTGAAGGGGGCTATAAATCGATGCCTAAGTTGGGAGGTAATGGTTACATTATCGTCGGTGATGCGGCACGTATGTGTATGAACCTTGGCTATACCATTCGTGGTATGGACCTTGCCATCGAGTCCGGCATGTGCGCAGCAGATGCGG